>Ga0233420_10000020_pt1 | contig 67258 bp, 58 predicted proteins | sample Watercolumn_Mata_4_FD_183009 | JGI IMG/M metagenome (GOLD analysis project Ga0233420, IMG submission 183009) | Freshwater microbial communities from Lake Matano, South Sulawesi, Indonesia - Watercolumn_Matano_2014_102_MG | ecosystem: Environmental > Aquatic > Freshwater > Lake | place...
GCGCTTGTGCCAGAAAATTAACCCATCTTATTTACTATATTTTGAAAGAACGGAAACCTTTTGATCCTAATTACGAGTGGAGCAATAATCCTAAAATTTATGTTGACTCTTTATAGTAAGTCTTTTATATATAACATATCTCTTATATTATATGACATTATACATCAAATTACCAATTTTCATAGCCTTTTGTTACTGAACCCACCACCCCTCTCCTGGGATCATAATAAAGGCGGTTGCCAAAGGCATCCAGTGGTGCCCCATGCTCATCCTGCTCAAGCGAATCCAGAAACTTCTCGCTAAAAATAAGTTCGTCCGTTTTAGACAGCCTGTGGCGGGATTGAACAAGCGCCTTTAAATCTTCCGGGTAATATCCTTTTAGCTCCTTATACAATACTAGTAGCATGCGGAAATTATTCAACTCATAGCGCAGAGCAGTTTCTTTAGTATTTTTAGAAAGCCCGCCGATAATCCCTCCAAAAACCCAGATAAGAAAAAATATAATTGTCAAAGAGGTAATTAAATCTAAAAACAGCATGCCGCTTTTATTTTTAGCAAAAAAGCGCATTATCTTTTAAAGATACTCATTAGATTCCACATGGGCAGGAATATCCCCAAGGCCATAAATAATACTGCCAGGCCCAAAACAAAGATTAAAATCGGCTCAATCAAAGAGGTCAGGTTGTTAATCGTGTAATCTACCTGCTCGTCATAATAATTAGAAACGTGGATAAGTAAATCATCAAGCTTCCCGGTCTCCTCCCCCACCGAAACCATCTGTGTTACAATCGGCGGAAACAGACCGCTAATCTTCATTGGCTCAGCAATCCCCTTACCCTCCATAACATTATTCTTTATATTAGTTATGGCTTTAGAAACAACCTCATTGCCGGTTGAGCCGGAAGCAATATCCAGTATCTTTAGTATCGGGATACCGCTACGCATAAGCGTGCCGGTAATACGCGTAAAACGCGAAATAGAAAGCTTTAGCACAAGCGGCCCAAAAACCGGCACCTTAAGCTTTAAGCTATCCCAGGTAAATCTGCCGATTTTAGTATTAATATACTGTTTGAAAAGAAAACGTGCGGCTATGCCAAGGATAATTAATAACCACCAAAGCCTGGTTACCGCGTAATTAATCCCCAGGAGTATTTGAGTAGGCAAAGGCAAGGCAGTAGCATATTGTTCATAAATCTTGGCATACCGCGGAACAACCAAAATAGTTAATACGATAAAACCGATGACCATGGCAATTACCACAATTATAGGATAGCGCGTTGAGGATTTAATGCGCAGACGGATAGTTTCATCATGCTCGCTTAATGTTGCCAGCCTCTCTAAAACCTAATCCAGCCGGCCGCTTGCCTCACCCGAGGCAACCATATTTAAATAAAGGCTGTTGAATATCTTCGGGTACTTCTCTAATGCTCCGGATAAACTTGCCCCTGATTCAATATCCCGGATTATCTGGTTAACCACCTCTTTAAAAACTTTATTTTGCGCCTGCTCGCGCAGAGCGTTTAAAGAAAGCAAGATGGGCAGGCCTGCCCTCTGCAGGGTTGCTAACTGCCGGGTAAACATATTCAGCTCAGAGAATTTTATGCGGATCTCCGAACCTGAAAACTTGCTGCTGCTAGCCTTCTTTACTTCTGTAATAGAAACAGGAGTAAAGCCCAGCTGGATGAGCCTCTGGGCTACGGCATCTTCGCTATCTGCCTCCATTACCCCGCTGGCTGGCTTACTGAACTTATCCCTGCTTTTATATTGATAGTTAGGCATAAATTATTCTATTTCCGTTACCCTTAAGATCTCTTCAATAGTAGTTAAACCGGACATTGCCTTCTCCAGCCCATCCTCGCGTAAAGTCTTCATCCCTAACTCAATTGCCTTTTTCTTAATCGCATCTGCTGAATTTCTCTCCTCAACCATCTTGCGAATAGTCTCATTGAGCGCCAATATTTCAAAGATCCCGATGCGGCCCACAAAACCCGTATTTTTACAAACGCTGCAGCCTTTGCCGCGGAATAATTTCGTTGAACTATCCAGGCCTAAATCGCATAAAGCAGTAGGAGTAGGAGAATGCTCTTCTTTGCACTTTGGGCAGATCTGGCGCACGAGGCGCTGGGCAACAATCAGAATTAAAGAACTGGAGATTAAAAATGGCTCCAGCCCCATATCAATTAAACGGGTCAGGGAACTGGAAGCATCATTGGTATGTAAGGTTGAGAAAACTAAATGTCCGGTTAAAGATGCCTGGATCGCCACCTCTGCAGTTTCTTTATCGCGGATTTCACCGACCATAATCACATCCGGATCCTGGCGCATGATTGAACGCAGGCCGTTGGAAAAAGTAATATCTGCCTTGGGGTTAACCTGGGTCTGGCGAATCAAGGGTAATTCATACTCCACCGGATCTTCAATGGTTATAATATTTTTCTCCATTGAGCTGATTGTGCTTAAGGCAGAATAAAGCGTGGTGGTTTTTCCGCTTCCGGTAGGCCCGGTAACTAGAATAATACCGTTGGGCTGTAGAATCATCCTACTGAAGATATCCAGGTTCTCCCTGGTAAAACCCAAATCTTTTAAGCCTAATAAAATCGATGAGCGGTCCAATAAACGCATAACTACATTCTCGCCATGCACCGTAGGAAAGGTAGAAACCCTGATATCTAAATCCCTGTTTTCTAATTTCACGCTGATCTTGCCATCCTGCGGCCTGCGGTTTTCAGCAATATCCATCTCCGCAAGAATCTTAATCCTTGAGATAACCGCATTCTGCAGCTTCTTAGGTAAAGAATGCACTTCGTGCAATATCCCATCGATACGGTAACGCACGCGTAAAGCTTCAATCTCCGGCTCTATATGGATATCTGACACGCGGTCCTTAACCGCATCGGAGATCAGGATATTCACTAACTTTATAATCGGCGGCTCCTCGGCAACCTCGGTTGAAATACCTTTGTTCCCAAGCAGGTTTTTACTTTCGATGGCCTTGACAATCTCTTCAACGGAGTTACCCTGGCCATAATAAAAATCCAGGATTTTTTCAATGCTTCTTAAAGAAACCAGCACCGGGTCAACTGACCCTACCTTGCTGATCATGCGGATATGATCAAGCGCCTGGATATCGCTGGGGTCAACCATCCCTACCGTTAGAGTATCCATGATCTTAAAAAGCGGCACTGCCTTATATTTACTGGCCACGCTTTCAGGAATAAGCTTAGTTAGCTCAGCATCAATAACATAATCCTCCAGGTTCATATATAGGAATCCTAAGGCATTGGCCTTAGCTTCCGCAATATCCTCTTCGCTAATAAAACCCAGCTTTTCCAAAGCCTTCTCGAGTTTAATCCCGGTGCGCTTTACTTCATCTTTAGCTTTCTCTACCTGCGCCTGAGTGATTAAATTCTGCTTTAATAGTAGATCAATTATCTCCATAATTTAACCCCGCTCTATGCGTTTAAGCAAATGTTGGATATTAGAAAGTAATGTTTGATCATCAAAAGGTTTAATGATATATTCGTCTGCTCCTGCCTGCCGGGCAAGTTTTATATCCTCCTGCCGGTCTTTGGCAGTAAGCATTATAACGGCTATTGCGGATGTAAGCGGGCTGTTCTTTAGTTCCTGGCATACCTTAAACCCATCCATCTCTGGCATTAAAATATCTAAAAGCACTAAATCCGGTTTTTCTTTAGCGGCAAGGCTAAGCGCCTTTTCCCCATCATAAGCAGCAATAACCTGGTAATTATTTGCCTCTAATCTAATTCTGATAAAATCGACCAGGTCATGTTCATCATCAACAACCAGGATCTTTTTCTTCATCCTTGTCCTCTCTATAAATTAGACGATATCCCTATTTCTTCAAAAGCTCAGCAACCTTACCTAAAAGGATATCCGGCTCAAAGGGTTTAGTTACATACGCATCCGCCCCTACCTCTTCGCCTAATTTTATATCGGATTCCTGGGCACGCGCGGTAAACAATATAACCGGTATCTGCCTATATTTCTCATCAAACTTTAACATACGACAGACCTTATAACCGTCAATCTTGGGAAGCATAAGGTCAAGAATGATCAAATCCGGTTTCTCGGTCCGCGCCTTATCTAAACCCTCCTGTCCGTCGGAAGCAGAGATAACCTGATAGTTATTTGATTCAAGCCTCATAGTGAGCATCTCCACCAAATCGATCTCATCGTCAACAACTAATATTTTTCTTAAATCGCTCATGGGTTAACCTTCCTTGGTCTTATTTGCTTCTGCGATATTTCTAAAGCCGCCTTAAGAGAAACCATGGTATCCGCATGATGGCTCAATTTAGAGATAAAACTGCTTACCCCCAGCTCCTGCGCGCTTTTTATGCCCTTAACATCCGGGTGGGCAGTAAGCATAATTACCGCCAAATCTTTATTCAGCCTTCTTATTTCTTTTAAAACTGTCACCCCGTCCATCCCCGGCATAAAATAATCCAGGATTACAATATCCGCAAGATTTTCTTCGATTATAGCTAAAGCCTGTTTACCCCCTTGCGCCTTTACTGCCTCATACCCCCAGGACTCTATTCTTTCTTGAATTATACTTAAGTAATCCGGCTCATCATCAACAATCAATACCCTTGCTTTACTCATCATTGCGTATATTCTTAAACCAATTGCGCTTTATTTACTAATTCCTGATAGTTACTGGCCTCATCAGGATAAGTAGCCAAGCCAAAATTTATCTTTATCTCTTTAATAAGATTAACGCTCTCAAGATAGCCTCTTAATGCCTGCTCAATTCTTCCTTGCACAATAAGCCCGCTGCTCTTCTCGCAATCCCGCATGATAATAAAGAACTCATCGGGGTACCTTAAGGCCATATCCTTGCCTCTATACAGCTGGGACTTGATGATCTTAAGCAGCTCTTCCGCTAAGCCGTCATAAGCGTCTTTTATTTTATCAGAATAGCTAAAAGTTACAACTGCTAAAGTCACATGCGTGCTGGATTTAATTGCATCTTCAATTGCATCTTCAATATACTCCCTGGCGTTTTCGCCCACAGAATATTTAGGCAGGGTAAAAATAAACTTAGTGCCCCTGCCAGCTTCGCTTTCTACCCAGATCCTTCCTCTATGTAATTCGATTAGCCCCTTGGCAATCGAAAGCCCTAAACCAGTGCCTTTTTCACCGGCTCCGGGAGTGCGCCCAAATTGCAAGAACTTTGTAAATACCTTAGGCAGGTCTTCTGCCGTAATACCGATACCCGTATCGCTCACCATAAACTCCATTTCATTTGTTCTTTGCTCCAGCGAAATATCAATATGCCCTTTCTCGGTGAATTTAAGCGCATTGCCAATCAAATTAGTAAATACCTGGATCATCCTGTCTTCATCAATATACAAACTCAGATCCCGGCCTTTGGGTAAATTAACCCTTAGCTCCAAGCCTTTTTCTTTGGCCATGTTTTCAAAAGAGGAAACCACATTCTTAATCAATGCTTCAAAATTAACGCTTTTCTTTTTCAGCTCCACCCTGCCGCTTTCAATCTTAGAGATATCAAGAAGGCTATTTATAATTCTCGCTAAGCGGTCAATATTATTCTTGGAGGTAGCAAGGATCTTGCTTTGCTTAGGATTGATGCTTCCGGTTACCCCATCTAAAACCAAACTGATGCCTTCTTTGGTTATAGAAAGAGGGGTACGTAATTCGTGGGATACAATAGAAACAAAATCATTTTTTAATTGGTCCAATTTCTCAAGGTCTTTATTCTTCTGCTCCAGCTCAAGCTGATACTGTTTTATCTGGCTGATATCTTTAGCAACATGAATTGAGCCGAGAAATTCGCCGTTTCCTCCAAAAACCGGAGATGTGCTTATTAATAGCACAACCCCTAATCCCGGGTCATTAACTTCTTCAATGTGGACCTTCTGATCGCGCCGGGTCTGGTCAAACGGGCAGTTTACCCAAGGATGGTCCAAATGATGCAGCACCTCAAAACACTTCTTACCGATCACCTCTTCGGGTTTAAGTTTAAGCGCATCAAGGCATGATTTATTGGCTCTGAGTATAGTAAAATCCTTATCCTGGATAAAAATTAAATCCGCTATAGAATCAAATGTCCTTTGCCATTCTTGAGCTGCATGATCAAGTTCATCAAAGATTCTCTTACGCTCCGTAATATCCTCTTTTATCCCGATATAATTAGTAATCATGCCTTCGCGGTTGCGTATCGGAGATATAGACGCTCCTTCCCAGTACAAAGAACCATCCTTCTTTCTATTATGAAATTCACCCTGCCACTCTTTGCCTGCGATAATTGTATCCCAAAGGTTTTTATAAAACTCTGCCGGCTGCTCCCCCGATTTTAAAATGCGCGGGTTTTTACCCAACACTTCAGAAAGGGTATAACCGGTAATCTGTATAAATTTAGGGTTAACGTATTGGATATTTCCATTTAAATCAGTAATCACTATACAGGCCGGGCTCTGCTCAACCGCAACAGAAAGAACCCGTAATTCTTTTTCTACCTTATTCCTCTCAGTAACATCGCGAAAAACTAAAACTACGCCCATGATCTCCTGGCTGCTTTCGCTTCTGATAGGCGCAGCACTATCGTCAATCGGGCACCTTTCTCCATCCCTAGATATCAAAATAGTATGATTGGCTAATTTTACTATTTCCCCATTGCTTAAAACCTTTAAAACAGGATTCTCAGCCTTATCTTCCGTATCCTCTTTCCTGATTACAAATACATCATCTATATGCCTGCCGATTGCCTCAGATCCTAGCCAGCCGGTTAATCCTCGGGCCACAGGATTAATAAAAGTAACCTTGCCTGCCGTATCGATAGTAATTACTGCGTCTCCGATACTGCTTAAGGTAGTAGAAAACCACGCCTCGCTCCTCTTTAACGCTAACTCCGCAGCCTTCTTCTCGGTAATATCGCGCACAGTTGCCTGCAACAAAACTTCACCGCCGATTCTTGTCCTTGAAAGAAGGACAGTGGCAATAAACTCGCTGCCATCCATTCTCTTATGCGTCCACTCAAATAAATTTGAGCCTTTTTCCAGCGCCAGATCCATCATCTGCCTGGCCTTATCTTGAGACCTTAAACCATCCGGCTGAAACTGCGGGGATAATCCCGCCGGAGAACAGGTTTTAAACTCTTCTTCATTCTTACATCCAAACATTTTAATCGCTGCCGGATTTCCGGAAATAAAACCGCTATCGGGCAACAATAGCATAACAGCATCCATTGACTGGGTAAACAAGGAACGGTACTGCTCTTCGCTCTTATGCAAAGTTTCTTCTGTTTTCTTGCGCAAATTGATTTCATGGTTAAGCTTATCAACGGTAGTAAAGGTAGCCTTTAAATTATCTAACATGGAATTAAAAGATCCCGCTAAATCTCCGATCTCATCATTTGTTCTAACCTCTACCTTATAATCCAAATTGCCTTGCGCGACCTTTTCAGAAGCATCGCGCAGTCTTATAATCGGTTTCACCAATATCGCGCCAAAGAAAAACCCGATTAATAAGATTACCACGAACATAATCAACGCCACTAATATGAAGCTAAAGATTAATTTTTGTAGCGGCGCCAGCACCTCGTCCTTATCTTGGGTTACGCATATCCACCACTCTATGCCGCTCTTTAATAACTCCGGCTGATCAACTTTAAAATAAGAAATAAACACCTCTTTCTTATGCAGGCGGTCTGTGCCAGAGCTAACCAGGTGCCCGATATTTTGTCTGCTGATTATTTTGAAGGCTTCATCCGAAAGCTTTTCCGTCAGCGCACGAACTCCGGGGTGAAATACAAAATAACCCTGTTTATCCACAAGCCCGACATGGCCGCTTTTGCCAATAGCGAAATTTTGCAATGGCGAAAAAAGCCGATTGACCTCCAAGATGTTCTTGCAAACGCCGATTACCTCATTTGCCTTGTTTTTAATGGGAACGGCCAACGCTATGCTTACTGAATTGCTTGATGGGTCAAATCCAACTTTATCTACAAAAATACTCCCCTTGCCATTATCAAAAGATTTTTGCCACCATTCTTCGTCAGCCTGATAAAAATCACTTACTCTCCCTGAGGCAGCAACTAATCCACCGTATTTATCAGTCATAAATATCTCTGCAATACTCTTGTCATTATCAGCGATTTCTTTCAGGCGATTTCCAATCGGGCTCTGGGTGTATCCTGCAATTAAAGGATCGCTATCGGAAGCCTTCAGCCACTTCTCATCCATATCTTTAAAATACGCCGCTTCTCTTTGTTTGCTCATCCCTTTATATCTTAAGTTGCGCTCTTCAACCTCAAGCAAACGCTCTGGCGCGGACATAAATATCTCGGTATTTCGTATTTCCTTGCTAATAATTCTATTCATAGCTTCGCCTAAAAGCTTGGCCATGGAGATATAATCCCGGCTGATAGTTTCGCGTAAAAGATTGTATTCCGACCAATATACCAAAGCCAACCCTACAAACCCCGTAATAAAAGAAGAAATGAGGATAAACGTCACTATCTTTCGCTTGATACTAAAAATATGTTTTTTCTTCTTTTCCATTTACTACCAGACTCCTCTAAAAAAGTACCGCATAACACCCGTTATTCTACAGAAATTGCTTCATCCCGCCCACTATTCTACATTATTGAGAATATAATGCAAGTATTTTGAAGCGCTTTGGGATATTAGCTCCCACAAGGAATGATTGTTTAAAAACTTAAACGCGGGCAGTTATATAAACGTATTTTAAGATAGATTTGCCAATGTTTTTTAGGTTATGTTCGGTATTAGGCGGGATATAAATAAAGCAGTTCTTTTTTACTTTAATCCTGGAGTGTTTTGCGTAAGAAACCTGAGCCTGCCCTTGCAGAATGATTAAAACTTCTTCCTTATTTTGCGTGTTATGCCGGCCAATTGACTCATTGCTCTTTAAAGTTACAAATCCAGAAGCTAACCCATAAGATTTGCTCGATTCTCCAAACAGGCGTAAAAACCTTTGCCTGCCTTTAAGTTGCATAACAAAGACCTTTTTGCCAAATTTAGCCTTCTTCATTTGAATGCTCCTCTTTATGATGGTCTAAATGCACATGCGCATGGGCATGCACTCCATCTTTATGCCTATGGCTGTGAATATGCACAAGGTTATTTGCAGTAAGCAGGGCTATATCATTTAAAACATCCTCTGCCTGGCCGCACTTAACTATCTTCTTATCTGCGCCAAAGACATAAACCATATCCGCAAGCTCTCCTACAATATGCAAATCGTGCGTAGAAGTAATAATTGTCCTGCCGGAGATATTTTCTTCAACCAGCAGGTCAATAATATGCCTGGTAGTCAAAGGATCAAGCCCGGCAGTTGGCTCATCTAAAATAAGAATATCCGGTTCAATAATTAAGGTAGAGGCAAGTGCTGCCTTACGCTTCTCCCCTATACTTAATTGATTTGGCGATCTACGCAATAAATCCTGCAGGCCTAATAAAATAACAAATTTCTCAAGACGCCTTTTGATTTCATCTTTTGCTAAACATAATTGCAGCGGCCCAAAGACAATATCCTCTTTAACTGTCGGACAAAACAACTGCACATCAGGATTCTGAAAAACAAAACCCACCTTACGCCTAAAGTCTCGCGAAAACTCAAGGTCATGAAAATCCTGTTCTTTTAATTCTTTACCGCAAAACTCCACTATCCCCCTATCCGCAAAAATCAAACCATCAAGCAAATGCAAAAGCGTGGACTTTCCTGAACCGTTTGCGCCGATAACAGAAATCTTCTCCCCCTGCTTAATATCCATATCCACGCCAGTCAAGGCCGGGAATTTATTTAAATAGGAGAAATAAACTCCTTTTATTGAAAAAACCTTATTATGCATATTCCTAATACTCCCGTAAATAGCAAGCAAAACCAATCCCCTAAACCAGCCTTAAAATCATCTAATACCTTTGGCTCTCCATTATACCCCCGGGAAAGCATGGCCTTATACACATCTTCATTCAGCTTAATTGAACGCTGCCAGAGAAAAGCGATATTCCAGCTTACTATCTGCCGGCCGCTTTTATCATGCATAATTACCCCCACCCTGCTCTTAAGCGCAAGGTATGTATTCTCAATTATCCCTATAAAAAGATAGATATAACGGTAACAGATCCCTAAGACCATTACAAAAACCTGGGGGATTGCGAAAATACGCAAGGCCTTTAGCAGTTCAAAATGCCGAGTAGTAATACTAAGTAGCACTGCAAAAGATACTAAGCTCACTACCCGCAAGACAAACAACAAAAAAGTCAATACTCCCGGACGAGTAATTACCAGCACCCATCCTGCTATTTTTAAATTAAACAACTCTTGTCCGGGGGTAAAGTTACCGAATAATGCGGGCAGGCCGATAAATAATGAAAACAACGGAATAAATATCCAGGTGCGTTTTAAGAAAAACCCCGGGTTAATATTTGATACGCAAACTAAAAGTAAACAGAAAAGATAAAGAAATAAAATAACCAGGATATTCTTTGTGAATAAAATTAAGAGCATAAAGATTATAGAGGTGAGTATTTTTATGCGCGCATCCAGCGATTGCATAAGCCCGTTTTTTAAGGCATGCTCTTCGGCAAACAGCGCACTCTTAATAAAAGCTAGAATGCCAATCAATGAATGTTCAATGAACCCGCCTCTATGCGCGTTTTTATTCATCGTTTATATTCGCTAGCAGCAAAAGAGCTGCGCACATAAGGAGCGCTTTTTACGTAAATAAACCCCCGGCTTAAGGCCTGCTCTTTATATTCCTCAAAAATCTCCGGATGTAAATACTCCTGCACAGGAAAATGATTCCTGCTGGGAGCTAAATACTGGCCGATGCTCAAAAACTTGCAGCCCGCAGCAACAAGATCGTCAAATACTGCCAAAACCTCATTCTTCTCTTCTCCTAATCCCAGCATTAATCCGGATTTAAGCGGGATATTGGGCGCGATACTCTTTAATCTGCGCAGCACCTCCAGTGACCTATTATAAGATGACCCAAACGGCCTTATTTCTTTATATAAACCCGGGACGGTTTCCATATTATGGGCAATAATATCAGGTTCGGCTTGCACAAGCAGGAGCAATGATTTTAGATCAGCATTAAAATCGGGGATAAGCGTTTCAACCGATATATTCTTATCGATTGCGCGCAGGCGCAAAATAATTTCCGCAAATACCGAGACACCTCCATCAGGCAGGTCATCGCGGGTAACGCTGGTAATAACCACATGGGTTAATCCCAGCCTCTCTACTGCTTCGACAATACGCCTTGGCTCATCAGCATCAGGCGCAAGCGGTTTACCCTTAACCACATTACAAAAACGGCAAGCGCGCGTACATATTGCGCCTAAGATAATGAATGTCGCCTGGCGCATGGAAAAACACTCCCCTATGTTCGGGCATAAGGCCTCTTCGCAAACAGTGTTTAAACGTAAATCTTTAAGCAGACTCTTAACCTCTGCGCAATCCCGCAATGAAATCTTCTTATTGAGCCAGGCAGGTTTCATCTAACATCCAATCTTTCTCTTCTATAAAATGCACTCCGTATTCATGCGCCACAGCATAAATAAGCTTCTGCTCTAAAATCTGCTTATCCGGCAGAACTGCCAACTCCTCAGCCAATGCCGTGGCCATCGTAGAAATATTATCCGGCAAAGAACGTACATACCTGCGCAAAAAGTTCCAATCAATACTCAAAGGAATAGAGCCATGCTGGAATATCGCCTGGCGGCTGCGCTTCTGGGCATTGCCGCCGATCTTTCTTGCTCCGATAACAATATCAAACTTTTCATGCGAGGCGCTGCACAATGCATGCGGCTGGGATTTATGCTTAAAATTATCAGCCTCAAGAGCAAAACGTGTTTTTAAACCCAGGGATTTATAAAAATATATCAGGAAGCTGCAAATCTTGCGGTAGGAAACAAAAACCTCTTTTTCTTCTCCAATATCCTGTTTAGAGCAGGTGAGGCTATAGGTAATTTCGCGATGGTGAAAAAGCACTCCTCCTCCGGTAATCCTCTGCGCAATCTGCACTCCATCGCGGTTGCATTGCCTAAGATCTATTTCGCTTTCAGCATGCTGTGAGATACCATAGGTTATAGAAGGTACCTCCCAGCCATATACGCGCAATACCGGAATACCATCCTCCAGATAACGCAAGAAAATACTCTTATCCAGCCCCATGTTATATGATGCGCTACCGGCGCCAGAACGTATAAGTCTGAATGTTTTCATGGTATTTTTACCTTGGTTGCCAACGCAGGTTTGGATCTCTGGCAGCCTTTGTTTCATCAAGCCGTTTAACCGGCATAGAAAGCGGCGCCAGGCGTAATGCTTCAGGATTGGTTTTGGCAAGCGATGCCGCTTCAATCATTGATTCGATAAAAGCATCTAGCGTCTCCTTGCTCTCGGTTTCCGTAGGCTCAATCATCATTGCCTCTTTTACAATCAACGGGAAGTAAACTGTCGGCGGATGTAACCCTTTGTCAATTAAGTATTTGGCAATATCCAGTGCATGCACCCCCTGTTCCAGTTGTTTAGCAGCCGACAATACACATTCATGCATGCAGCTCCTCTCATAAGCTGGCGCATAGTAATCCTTCAAGCGGCTAAGGCAATAGTTTGCGCTTAAGACTGCGTTTTCGCTAACCTGGACAAGCCCGGATTTACCCAAAGCAAGGATATAGGCGTATGCCTTTAGGACTACCCCGAAATTCCCATAAAAAGGAGCAATATAACCTATAGATTTATGTTTATGATAATCTAAAGCAAATGTTCCGTCAGTGCGACGCACAACCCTGGATATAGGAAGAAAATCTATTAATTTCTCACATACACCCACCGGCCCTGCTCCCGGGCCTCCTCCGCCATGCGGGGTAGCAAAAGTTTTATGCAGGTTAAGGTGCACAACATCAAAACCAATATCTCCCGGGCGGCATTTGCCTAATATGGCATTAAGATTTGCTCCGTCATAATACATCAGCGCCCCCACTGCATGCGCCAAATCAGCAATCTCTTTTATTTTAGGGTCAAAAAGGCCCAACGTATCAGGGCAGGTAAGCATTACTGCAGCGGTCTCCTGATTTAAAGCCTTTCTGTATGCCTGCATATCCAGGAAACCCTCTTTATCCGTAGGAATAACCACTACATCATAGCCGGCAATTGCTGCGCTGGCAGGATTAGTCCCATGCGAGGAATCCGGAATAATAATATGTTTTCTGCGCTGCCCGTTATGCTTGTGATATGCGGCAATGAGCATCACCCCGGTTAACTCTCCATGCGCACCGGCAAGCGGCTGAGTAGTAAAAGCAGACATCCCGGTAATCTCGCTAAGCAATCTTTCTATATTGTATAATACCTCTAAGGAGCCTTGAGCCAACATCCCCCCTCCTAAAAGCTGGGGCAGTAAAGGATGCAGGTCGCTAAACCCCTCCATAGCAGCAACCTTTTCTGTAAATTTAGGGTTATACTTCATAGTGCAGGAGCCTAAAGGATAGAAGTTTGTATCTACGGAGAAATTACGGCGTGATAAATTCGAGAAATGGCGCACCACATCTAATTCAGAAACCTCTGGCAGGTGCGCCTCCTGATTACGGCAGTATTTTTTATCTAAACCAGCGGCTTGCGGCACGTCTGTCTCGGGTAGCACAAACCCTTTACGGCCCAGCCGGCTTTTTTCAAAGATTAACTGCATAAGACTGCCTCCAGGCTATTGGCAAACTGCACAATCTCTTCTTTAGTGCGTTTTTCAGTCACGGCAACCAGAAGATAATTATCCAACCCCTTATAAAATCTGCCCAACGGAAAACCACAGGCAAACCCTTTATTAATCATCTGATAAACTACCTCATCGGCATTTTTAGGCAAACAAACGGTAAACTCGTTAAATGTAGGAGCGCTGCGCTTAACCTCTACGCCCTCAACTTTATCCAATGCTGACTTGGCAAACTCTGACTTCTGATAGTTTAAACTGGCCAACTCCTGAAAACCATGCCTGCCTAATAACGAGGCATAGATTAATGCCCGCAGGGAGCAAAGCGCTTCATTAGAGCATATATTGGAGGTTGCCCTTTCTCTGCGGATATGCTGCTCGCGCGCCTGCAAGGTTAAAACAAAGCCCCGCTTATTATCTTTATCCACAGTTGCACCGACAATCCTTCCGGGAAGCTGACGCATATGCTCTTTTCTTGCTGCAATAAAACCCAGATACGGCCCGCCAAATGACAAGGGTATGCCTAGGCTCTGGCCCTCTCCGGTTGCAATATCAATACCCATCTCTCCCGGACTTTTAAGCATGCCTAAGGAAACCGGATACACTGAGGCAATCGCCAGCGCCCCGCATTTATGCACACGCTCGGAAATATCGGAAAAATCGTCGACTGCGCCAAAAAAATTAGGATTCTGCACAATCACTGCCGCAGTTTTATGATCAAGGTGTTTATAAATATCCTCCCGGCAGCTCTGTCCGTGCGCCACCGGCGTCTCCACAAATTCAATAGAGAGATTAGATGTATACGCATAAAGCATAGTGCGGTAGATTAAACTCACCCCGCTATCCACAATTATTTTTCTGCGTCCGGTTAATCTTATCGCCATCATCGCCGCTTCATAGAGCGCAGTACCGCCATCATAAAGCGAGGCATTGGAAACATCCAGGCCGGTTAATTCACAAATCACCGTCTGATATTCATAGATTGCCTGCAGCCACCCTTGTGAACACTCAGGCTGATAAGGCGTATACGCAGTGTAGAACTCCGAGCGCGCAGCTAAAGCATCAACTGCTGACGGAATATAATGATCATAGAAACCGCCGCCTACAAAATCCGTAAGCTGCGTAGCATTTTTACGGCTAAGCTGTTTTAAATATTCAATTACCTCAAATTCGGATTTGCCTTCCGGAATATTAAAAGATTTGGGCCTAAGCTCCTTAGGGATATGCTTAAAAAGATCCTCCACGCTTGAGGCGCCGATAGCCTTAAGCATTGCTTTTTTTTCTAATTCTGTGTGCGAAATATAATTCATTTAGCTAAACCTTGTATGTATTCTTTATATTGAGCCGAAGTCAAGAGCTTGTTCTTTTCTTCTGGGGCTGAAATCTTAATTACTGCAAACCAACCTGCATCATAAGCAGACTTATTCACCAGCTCCGGATGATTAGTTAATTCTGTATTCGCTTCAAGCACCTCCCCTGAAAATGGCGCATAAACATCTGAGGCAGCCTTTACCGATTCCACCGTTGCGCACCACTCAGATTGCTTTACCTTTGCGCCTGGTTTTGGCAGGTCTATAAATGTAATGTCCCCCAGGGAGCTTTGCGCAAAATCAGTAATCCCCATCGTCGCTTTATCTCCCTCAAGCTTAGCCCATTCATGATCCTTGGTGTATAAAAGGTTATCCAATACAATCATTTTATTTCTCCTAATTTCGCGCTGCCGTTCTTATAAAAAGGCTTGCTTATAATTTTCGCATTTATAGAAATCACATTATCGCTGAGGCTGATCTTATCCCCTGAAAAAACCTCGCCGCGAGCATAGCCCATCCCAATGCCGAATCCCAGGCTGGGTGAGAATGAGCCGCTGGTGACTTTGCCAATATCCTGGTCTTCATGTATTATACGGTAATTATGACGCGGCGAGCGCCGGGAATCCGCTAAAAAACAAATCATCCTACGTAAAGCCCCCTTCTTTTTTTGCTCCGCAAGCCTCCTCTTGCCAACAAACTCCTTATTCCAATCTATAAAATGTTCGAGGCCTGCCTCTAAAGGCGTGGTGTTTTTATCTATATCCTGGCCATAAAGGCTATACCCCATCTCAAGGCGTAATGTATCACGCGCCCCAAGCCCTATCGGCTTAACGCGCTTGTCGTTAAGTAATTTATCCCATAACTGCGCAATTTTCTTGTTCGGCATATACAATTCATACCCCAGCTCGCCGGTATAACCTGTGCGGCTGATAATTATATTCTCACCCAAAAGATTAAAATAGTCAAAAGCATAATATCGCAACTGTTTAACTCCTGGACCAGCTAACTGCGCCAATGCTTCTGCAGCCAGCGGCCCCTGCAAATCAAGTTTACCTAAAGATTGCGAAACATTATTAAAGCCTGTTGCGCCGGTTAAATGTTTTTGCAGGTAAGCAAAGTCTTCATTTGTAGTAGCGGCATTAACTACCACCATCCATTCGGCTTGACCAATTCTATAAACCAGCAGGTCATCAATTATACCTGCCTGCTCATTAAGCATAAATCCGTAGCGGCATGCCTTAACCGGCATATTCTTAAGATTAACCGTAACTAAGTTATCAAGATTGCTCTTAGCCAGATCCGCATGGATAATAAACTCACCCATATGGCAGATATCAAAGAGCCCGGTGCTTTTACGCACCCAGCCATGCTCATCAATAATGCCGCTGTACTGAATAGGCATTAACCATCCGCCAAAAGGCGCTAATTTTGCGCCTAGCCCCTTATGTTTATTAATCAAAGGGGTTTCGGCAAGCAGCAAACTTTCATTCATACGTTCAAGCTTTCTAAATTGGGAAAGTAATTATTATACTTTTGAGGGGTAAATCTTGTATATTTATAACAAAAATAAGCAGTTATGTCAAAGGATAATTGGGGTCGGATCTATTTTTCTATAGGAAAATAGATCCGACCCCAATTTTTACAGGAACTTGCCCAGTATAAATACCACCCCAACACAAACCATTATACCTATAACAGCTGAAAAGATATAAGCCAGGCTTAAGTCTACCAAGGGCTTTCCCTCCCAACCCCTAAAAGCATAATCCGGGATCGGCGCATTCCAAAGATTTGTCAACCCGGCTAAGCCTTTTGGAATATACCCCACCAACTCCCGCATTTCATCTACCCCCCATTAACCCCAGGCAGCGCCTGCTTTAAAATGTTCGGGTAACAACAGCCCCAAAGGAGATAAGACAACTAATACTCCGATAAAAACCCAAAGCCTAGAAATAGTTCTCACTAAAATTTCCTCTCTTCTGCCAGAAGCCCTGGAGAATATCTTTGCAGATATTTAATTGCTAAAGCAGTAACTATCGCCTCTATCCACCCAAAGACCAGAAGATGTTCACCCAGCATAACCGGCAAGGCCACATTTAATCCATAGGGACAATACAGGGCTTCTCCTCCCGGGGTCCTATACAACAAAGGCTGAATACCGAATACAAAACCAGTAATGCCTGCGGCAATATTAAGCGATACAAATCCTGCAATACCGGCAGCAATAACCCTTCTCTTTGAATCTATGGGTGTTTTATAACTGATTGCTTTATAAATATAATACCCCGCAAAGGGAAGCACAAACGCCATATTAAAACAATTTGCCGCCAAGGCAGTTATTCCCCCATCGCCAAATAATAACGCCTGAATTAACAGCGCTACTGTAATGGCAATACAGCCAGCCCATGGCCCAAGAAGAATAGCCACAAGCACCCCGCCTACTGCATGGCCGGTAGTACCGCCGGGCATCGGAATATTAAACATCATAATTACAAAACTGAATGCCGCCCCTACTGCCAGCAGGGGAATTTGCCTTGCGTTAAGCGTTTTTTTAACCTTGCGCGAAGCAGCCGCCCATACAGGAAGCATGATTAAATAAAAGACTCCGCAACTCCCCGGGCCTAAATATCCGTCTGGTATATGCATTTATTTTAATGCCTCCTTGCGCATAATAAAAAATACCGCAATGGCCATTAGCTCAACACTAACACTGATAAGAATCACCGCAGATATAGAGCGCTCATAAAGCAAACCGGTAAGTGCGCTGCCGATAAAAATCGCCAGGCCATAAGCAGTATTAAATACCCCGTAGCCCGTGCCCCTCTTTTTTAGCGGGGTAAGATCGGCAATTGCGGATTTCATGATTGTTTCATGCGCGCCCATCACTATGCCCCAGATAATCGCACCGGCTAAAACAAATGAGAATCTCGTAGAGAAAACCAGCGCAGGTATAAATAACGAAAAAAACGGGATAGCAATCAATGTAACCAGGCCGGCCTTTTCATTATTACGCCTGCCTTTAAAAATATCATAGGCCCTGCCGATAGCCAGGGCAGCTATAGCATCAACCCCCATAGCTAAGGCATAAAACAAAGGAATCTGCGCATCACTTAAGACATGTCTGGCCTTAAAATGATAGCCGATTAAAGCAAAATTCGCAAAACCCAGCGTAGTTATAAAAGTAAAAAACGTATAAATCCAGAAAACCTTAGTCAGCCTTACTGTGCCCTGAGCCTTAGTTGAAGCCCCCTCTAAAACCTCTGGGTTAGGCAGCCGTCGATAAGCCAGGGCAATACAAAGCATAACTAAAATCAAGGGAATCCAAAGCAATGTATAGCCATGCTGATAATCTATCAGGGATCTTTCCCCTCTGCCGAGAACCAGAAAAAGCGCGGTAAAGATCAGCGGCCCGCTGATTGCTCCGATCTGATCAAGCACTTCGGCTATGGCAAAGCCAATACCTGTGCCTACCTGTTTAGTCGCCTGAGAAAGAATAGTATCTTTTGCCGGGCTGCGCAGGGCTTTACCCAGCCTTTCTATAATAATAAAAATAACCGCTACCTGCCAAATACCGGTTAAAGCAAGCAATGGCACGCTAACAAGCAACCCATAACCCAGAAAGGTAAATAACCAGTATGCCTTTGTCTTATCGCTAAAATACCCGGATGCCAGGCGTATGGCATATCCCAGGAATTCAGCAACTCCGGCCACCAACCCAACTATTGCGGCATTTGCACCTAGGGTTTTAAGGTATGGGCCATTTACGCTGCGCGCCCCCTCATAAACCATATCACCAAAGAGGCTTACTAAACCAAAAAGGAAGATAAGCTGGAATGCGGTTTTCTTTTGATTATTCATACGATAAGCACTGCGCTTTTAATAGGAAAATATGTATATTATTATAGAAGAAAAAACTCCCTTGACAAGAGCATAATTGGGGCATCCCCAATTTCTAGCGGTAGAATTTAGGCTTGGGATATTTATAAGGTTTCTTAGATTGCGCATGCCTGGGCTGCCTGTGATTAGGCTGCTGGCTGGAGTTTTGATGGGACTCGCTGAATTTATCCAAGGTAAGCTCCGCATGTTTTGATACGGGAAGGCTGGCCTTAATAAGCTTCTCGATATCGCGCACATCATTCCCCTGATCAGGGGTGGCAAAGGAGATAGCATGCCCCTTATGTCCTGCGCGTGCAGTGCGGCCAATACGATGCACGTAATTCTCCGCATCTTCGGGTAGATCATAATTAATTACCAGCTGTATCCCGCTAACATCAATGCCTCGTGAGGCTATATCAGTTGCCACCAAAACCCTGTATTTGCCGGATTTAAAACCTTCCAGAGCCTCCCGACGCTGGCTAAGCGAACGGTTAGAATGGATCTCTGAAGCAGAATGCCCCATACCCCTGATTGATTTAACTATTTTTCGGGCATTGTGTTTAGTGCGCGAGAATAAAAGCACTGAGCCATGATATTGCATAAGCAGCTTCTTGAGCAGCTGTGCCTTGGCCTCTTTTTTTACAATAAACAGCTCCTGGGTAACCTTTTCAGAGGTTGTTCCCGAAGGGGCTATCTCAACGCTTAAAGGCAATTTCATATATTTAGCGGCGATATTCATAATCTCTTTAGGCATAGTTGCTGAAAAAAGCATGGTCTGCCTTTCTTTTGGCAGAAAGCGTAATATCTTTTCGATCTGCGGGGCAAACCCCATATCCAACATACGGTCTGCTTCATCAAGTACAAGCATAACTACGCTATCCGGCAGAAAATTCCACTGCGACATATGATCAATTAACCTCCCAGGGGTTGCGATAACTACGCGCGGGTCTTTGCGCAAGGCCGCTACCTGAGGATCCATAGGCGCTCCGCCAATAAGGCAGGCAGTCTTCATGCCAAAGGCGTGCGCAAGCACCCTGGCCGCCTCATCAATCTGAATAGCCAATTCCCTGGTTGGCGCAAGCACTAACCCTATGCCTTTTTTCTGCACCAGGCGCTGCACCATCGGGATAGCAAATGAATGCGTCTTGCCGGTGCCAGTCTGAGCAATGCCCACAATATCCTTGCCTTCAATGGCCAAGGGGATTGCCTTAAGCTGGATAGGCGTGGGCACCTTAAACTTTAGCGACTCTAGAATATCCAGAATCTTAGGAGCAATGCCTAAACCATAGAAATCCGCCCCTGCCTGGGCAAGGTTATTTGTAATTATAGTCTTATTCATTATTAATTGGGGTCGGATCTATTTTTCTAGCTCTTGCTTAACCGCCTGCTCAAGCTCATCCTTTGTCCAAAACAGGTCAATTTTCTTCAAAAACTCCACCTCCTTGCTTTGGCCATTTTTATTTATTGAAAATTTGCTTTTTCCGTTTATTAATATCCCTCCGCAGGAAAGCCCGGTCTTACGCCAGATCACATAGCCTTCATCGCTGCGAAAATCAACGCATTCTACCCTTACCTGCCCATTAAACTTCTGTGGCAGGGTTTCCAGGTAATCCTTTATATAAAGATGCTCGTCATTAAAAGGATAGTACGCCTGAATAGTAACCTTGATTTTATCCGGCGCCAAAGAGGCTTGAGCTATTTGGTTATTTTCACTGGCCAGGCCGTACTTAGATAGTATGCTTTGTCCTTTTGCGGAAAACATGAAATCAATAAAACTCTGCGATAGTTTTACTTTTTTACTTGTATTTAACATGCCGATATAGTTATGAATTGGCGCATAAGTGTCTATCGGCAGTTGAGCAATAACCTTTATTGCCCCTTGCGTAACCTTTCCTGAATCCGTCTCAAAAGGACAGACATTATAATGTATCCCGGCATCGGCTTTATTAGCAGCAATAAAGGTCAGCGCCTCAATAGGAGTATTCGTAAAAACTACTGACTTAGACTTTTGCAGCTTATCCCAATACCCCATTTTTCTTAACGCGGCGATAGAATACTCTCCGATAGAGTTATAATCCGGGTTAGCGATAGCAATAATCTTTACCGCATCCTTAAACAAATCGCCTAACCCCTGAATATCGTTTTTGCTTGAAGGGGCAATCAAAATAAGCTCATACCTTCCAAAGGCCTTTACTGACTGTTCATCTAATAAGCCTTCCTTACTTAACATACCCATCTCTTTTTCACCGGGAGAAATAAATAAATCCGGCCTCTTATCTTTTTTCAGGATAAATTTAGTCAAAACAACGGTATTATCAAAGGTGGCATCCACTTTTACGTTACGCTGCGCCTGCTCAAAAGCTAAAGATAGCTCTTTAAATGGCAATATTAGTCCGCAGGGGATATATATGCCAAGCGAAATGCGGTTCTTTTGCTCAAGCCTCTGGCTCATATACCCCATCGATATAAGGAATGCCAGGAATACCGCAATAATGAGAATTAACGATAACCCTTTTTTCATAGCTCCTCCTTAATGCGTAGATTATTTTAAATTTAAGCAGGCGCAGATATAATCACCTATCGCCATAGACACTGAAGTAGCAAAAATTACTTCTAAAACTAGCGAAATCAGGAAGTAAGCCGCCATTTTTTTCCAACTTACAAACCTGCAGATGAGAATAAACCCAGGAAGACTAGTTCCTGCCCCAGCCAAAAGTATTGCCAGTGCCGGCCCCACATCCATGCCTAACTTTAAAAATGCTTTAGTAAAAGCAATTTCAGAAAGTATGGGAAAATACATGAGCTCGCCGAAAAGGGTTGCCGAAAAAGTTGACCTTAGGGTAGGGAAAAACAAACGATTACCCAGGGCATCTTTTTGTGCTGCAAACAGATTATGCAACCAGCTGATATCAATATATTTAGCCACCAGGGCAATTATCAATATAGAAACAAGGAATATAGGCACGATGGTTTTAATAAGTTTGAATGTCTGTTTTAACCAATCAAGCACCTCCAACCTTTTAAATTTGGCAATAACCAGCAAAATAAGCGAAATTACCAGCGCAGAGAAGATTGTGCTTCTTAAAAATACTTGCGTTTTATCTAAAGCAGGCGTGCCGTCAGGGGTAATCAACAAAGAACCCGCGATAAGAATTGCAAAAAGCAGGCCGAAAAGCAGGAATAAGCGCAGCTTATCTGTTTTTACAGTCTCTAAAATGAGCGGGTTTTGCGCTACCCGAGCCTTCTCCTGCGAGGTTCTCACCCTATCGGAAAATAAGAATTCCATAATCAAACCCAGGGTTATAGAAATTAAAAATACCCCCACTAACCTCCAGAGGCCTAATACTGGCCCGATAACTTTGAATGTCAATGCTAAGGAGATTAAATTTATTGCCGGCCCGGCATAAAGAAAGGTAAAGGCAGGCCCTATGCCTGAACCGCACTTAAGAATGCTGGCAAAAAGCGGCACAATATTACAGGAGCAGGCAGGAAGGATGGCTCCAGCAAGAGCAGCAGCAGGATAAGCTATATATCTTTTTGAGCCTGCGCCCAAATACCGGCTAATAGAGGAGCTCGGCACAAACGCAGTAATCGCTCCCGCAATAATAAAGGCAGGAATTATTGTGGTTACTGCACCCCAATTAAAAATACAACATTTAAAGATATTAACTGCTTCAGATAAATTATGCATAAAACCCCTATCAACTACACAAACACTTACCTATTTCTTCTTGGTTACTACCTCCTTGCCCTCCCATTTCTTCAATATCGCCTTTGCTTTTTCAGAGGTCATATAATTTATAAACTCCTGCGCTAAAGGTTTATTCTTTGATGCCTGCAATATAGCTACATAAGAAGGAATCTGATTATTGGTTTCCTTTAAAATGTCCGTGATTACAAGTATATCCTTTGGCGCCACCACTTCATCATAAGCCTTAAGGTCCTCATATAAACAAGACTTATAAATTATACCCGCATCAATTTTATTCCCCATAATATAATTTCTGGTATGGCGGCCAAACTCAGTAAAAATAACTTTGCCCTGGATCTTCTCCCAAATATCCAACTGCCTTAAAGCCTCTATCGCAAATCTTCCGGAAGAGTTTGTTGCTGGATCGGGAATGGCAATAGAGGCTATATCGTTATGTGTCAAATCAGCGATCTGGCGGATCTTCTTTGGGTTAGAAGCAGGCACTGCCAGAATAATGGAATCAGAGGTAAGCACAATCCTGGACTTAACATCAATCAGCCCTTTTTCTACCAAGGGGGCAATTTCTAAGGGGCCCGTTGAGATATAAATATCCGGGCGGGAACCTTTATAAAGAATCTTACGCATCAGCACTATTGTATTACCCGTATCAAAACTTACCTTAACAGTCGGGTTATCTTTTTTATACGCATCAAGTATCTCGCAGAAAGGGGCAAATATACTGCAGGGTACAGAAATGCTTAAAGATTTCTCATGTTTAAACTTTATAACACCACAACCAATAGATGTAATTAGCAAAATCGGGATAATAAAAAACCATCGCTTCATCTTTTCTTCTCCTTTTCCAGCTCAAATTTCAAGAACTCTTTGAGCATCTCCTTTGGCGGCACCTTTCCTGCCATTTTCACAACTCCATTAATAATTAAAACCGGAGTTACCATTACCCCGTATGACTTATACTCCTCTTCGCAACTACACTGTTCTACAGAAACCTCTTTTACGCCCAACTCAACAAGGGCAAGTTTCACCAGCCTTTCTAACTCTAGACACGCATCGCAGCGCAGAGCCTTGCCATTAAGCCACCTACCTATAATTTTAATCTTCATTTTACAGGCCTCTCTCTATAAACATAATAACACTCTCTGCGATAATAACAATATTTGTTTTCCCTAAACAAGACGGTGTACAGGTACAGGCCGGCCAGGACGAAAATATTGCTTTGATTTAATCTTTAAGCCTATTCCTTCTTTTTTACACAATGCCTCTAAAGCGCCTACCACTAATCTGCATAATCTTTTAGGCTCGGTATGCACCCTGGCATTAACAATCAGCCGGCCCCTGCCAGATTTACCGGATTCCTTACTAAAGAACTCCAGCCCCTTAGAGCTGCACGTAAGGTGAATTAATGAATTCCCTATGGCAGTAGAAAGCGCCAACTTTAAATGCGCGATCTCTGCCGGGATATTGTCAAGCGAGCTCTTTATTTTCAATGCCAGCGCCTTAAGGAACCTCTCGGTTGAAAAAGGCGCCCTTCTAGAAAGCTCGGCTACGAAATTCAGCCAGCCCAGCTCTGCCTCACCTTTTGCATAAATATCATAATCTACATCTAGAATGTTTCTGCCGCTTTTTTGGCTGCGTACTGCCCTTATCCAATGATCAAACCCTTTACCGGTCAGCGAAGAAACCCCTATTATCTTCGACCCGGGAAACCTCTTCTTCAGTAAACTGAGCATCTTCGTAACCTGAACTGGCTTAAGCGTATCTATTTTATTCAAAGCAATAATATCTGATTCTTCAAGTTGTTTCCTGAAAATATATGCCACATTATTAGAAAATCCGCTAAGTGCCTTAGAGATGATTATGTCTTTTGCGCGCTTGGGGTCTAACAACACTGTATAAGGAGATATCTTATAACTATGCTTATAATAAAACTTTAAGGGCTTAATTACAGTAGCCACTAAGTCTGTACAACTGCCCACTGGCTCTGCCAGGATCAAATCAGGCTTAACCCTGGTAATTAATTTATTCACTGCTTTCACCAAATCATTAAACTTACAGCAGAAACATCCGCCGGGGATCTCTTCAACGTTAAAACCTTCTATCCTTACTAAATGCGTATCCACCAGGTTATCTGCCTGATCATTAGTAATTAAACCCACGCGCAGCCCTTTATGCGCATAATACCTTGCCAGCCGGCAAAGCGCGGTAGTCTTGCCTGCTCCCAAAAAACCTCCCACAAGAATAAATTTAACTCTTTTCACAGCAATCCTCCTTCAGTTTAATTGTCCTGCTTTCCATCAAAGGTTGTATGATTTTTGTAAAAATAAAAGCGGCAAGAATTCCTCCTAAGACAGGAGCAAGTATATATACCGTAAAAAATCCGCCTTTTGACCCGGGAATAGCGACTTTCCCCCATCCGGCTAAATAAGCCACTAACCTGGGCCCAAAATCCCTTGCAGGATTTAACCCTGCCTGGGTCAAAGGAGCGATAATACATATTATGCCTGCTACCGCGGCTCCGATAAAAACCGGCGAAATCTTGGAATCAGGCCGGCCAAAGCTACAGCCTTCTGTCAGAAAAAATATGAACAAGATAAGCAAAAATGTGCCTAATCCCTCGGCGATAAAGGCGTTAAGTAAAGTTACGGAAATGACTGCCTGGCCTATTGCGGGATTGGGAAAGTTTTCGCCAAAGATCATCTCCGTGCGCACCGATTCAGAAGAACCGCGCATAATGTTATTGGCCAGTTCAAATTTGGCTATGGAATCCGAAAAGATAAAATAGAGCAATAATCCGGCTAAAAAAGCCCCCGTAAATTGCGCGATAAGATATACCGGGAGTTTTCTTGCCGGCATGCGCCCGGCGCATACAAAGGCAATACTTACCGCCGGATTAAGATGCGCGCAGGAAAGAGAGCGGCTGGCGTAAATTGCCAAAGTTACGCCGATACCCCAGATTGCGGCAACCTGAAACAAACCCTGGTAAGCCGAAAATAATACGGATACAGCCACCGAACCGCAGCCAAAAAATACCAGAATAAAAATTCCCATTGATTCACCGCAAAAATCCTGCAGATAACCTCTATCAAACATACGCTTTATCACATTCTTCATCTCAATTCTCCTTTTTTACTGTTATAGAAAAGGCGTACAGCTTGCTGTCATAGCAGGGAAAAACAAGAAGCGGCCTCTCCCCTGCCATGCCCACCGCAGGGCTTGACCAGATAGTGTCTCCGCGCGTATTATACGCCCAGATAAGTTTTCCCAAGTCAAAGCTCCAGAGTAATGAGCCGTTTTCTCCGTCAAGACAGTATAGCTTATTATCCAAAGAATGGCCAAAAACTACTAATCTTCCCGCAATCCTTGCCAGGCTGCAGGAAGAAACCACATAATCGCCGGTTTTATAATTCCAGATTTTTTTACCGCTTAGCGCATCAAAACAATAGAGATTCCTGTCGTAAGAGCCTACATATACATAAAAACTGCCGTTTATCTTACCGATTGCCGGGGTAGAATCAATCGCGTGGCCTGTTTTATTTACCCAGATCGTTTTGCCTGTTGCAGCATCCAGGCAGTAAAGGTTCCCGAAGCGGCTGCCGATAAAAATACGGCTGCCTTTTTCATCCTCTAATATTGAAGTAGAAGAAAATAGCCCGGAATCAAGAGTAATCCTCCAGATAATTTTCCCATCTTTAAGATTAAGCGCAAATACATTGCCGTCAGTAGAAGAGATAAATATTGCCGGCTCTCCATTTATCTTGCCGCAGCCGGGAGAATTTAATGGGGTAGAAGATAGAACTACGCTATAGAGCTTCTCTCCGCTGGCTGCGTTTAAAACATAGAGCTGCCCTCTTTGAAAACTATTAAACGGCATCCGGCTTGAATTCCAAACCGCACAAACCAATAAAGGCAGATTATTTAGGCGGGCAATAACAGGCGAAGAGACAATTGCTTCAGACAGCATATATGACCAGGGCAATGTTTCATAACTCCAGATTTTTTCTCCGCTAAGGCCGTCAAGGCAATAAATAGCCCTGTCGGCGCAGGCAACAAAGACCATCGGACGATTGTTGATTTCCGCAAATACCGGCGCATGGTCAAACCTGTTGCCGGCGATAAAACGCCAGATTAAACTGCCGTCTTTGGCGTTAAGTGCGTAAAAATTATTGTTGTAAAATCCGGCGTAGACAATGCTTTTCCCTTTTACGTTAGCAATGCAGGATGAGCTTGACCATACGCTGGAGCCGCTTTTATAACTCCAGGTGCGTCCGGTGGGCGAAAAACTCCAAAGCAGAGATAAATCCTTATCCTTAAAATCTACGGATGAATTTCCGCTGTGCGCCAAATCATGCTGGAAACCAGCCCAATCATCGCAATAAGCCTTTGCGCTTGAAAATACCAGCCAAAGGATTAAAAAAACGCTAGCTAACCTCTTAGCACAACTATCCACTTTATAATTCCTTTATCTCGGAAACGCCTTTCTCAACGCATCTTTTACAGAATAAACAAGAGCTTTCATCCAACCCTTTCTCCTCTAATGCCTGAACATAACAAATCCGGCTGGTTTTCTGATTTGAAATTAGCGAGTTGTCTTTTCTTCTCATTTTAACCTGATAGAACTTAGCCAGCAGGCTTAAAACCGAACCCAAAGGACATAAATACCTGCACCAGGCCATAGGGACAATCGCAGCCGAGGCCAATACCGCAAACAGGCTGATTAAGGAAGAGTAATCAATTTCATTACCGTATAAAGCGCACCAGGGGTCTGTAACGAAAATACCGAATGCAATAATTAACAACCAAACAAAAAGCATAAAATAACGCAGGCTCTTTAACTTAAGGTCTTGGCCCTGATTTAACACAAACAACCCCGCAAGAATAACGGTAACCAGCCCCCAAAAGGATGCGATATTCTGCACAAAGAAAAAAGTCTTTGGCTTGAACTTGAATAATAAAAATAGCGTTGCGCAAAATACGGCTAATAAACATAGCAGCCTAGCCAGTTTTGCCCCTGAAGACTGCCCGAGCATGAATTCTTTTATCAAAGGCACCCTGAAGAATGTTTCCTGCATAAACCCCAACGGGCATAACCAACCGCAAAATATGCGGCCAAACAAAAGTGTGAAGGCGATTAAAGGCGCAAGGATAAAAAGCCCGTTAAAAACATTTAAATCATTCCTGCCGATATCCTGAAAACTGAATATTGTCCCGCGCAAGGCGCAAAAACACCTGTGCACGATAAAAATAAAAAAAATAAAAGCCGCTGCCTGGAGATACGGCCTTAACCTTATCCCCTGCCTGCTCTTTAGCGCTATTCCCGAAGAAAACAACAGCAAAAAGAAAACAAGAAACGCAAAGGCATCCAGGTAGGTATTACCCACCGGCAAAATCGGCCTTTCAATGAGTTTCCACTTTAAGTTTTCAAGCATGGTTGTGGCCCCAGAATCTTTCTTTTAATAAATCCGAAGGCTGGCTTAAAACATTCTCAACTGTCCCGCTCTGCGCGATTACCCCGGAGAATAAAACCGCCGCATTCTTGGCGATGCCGCTTATTTCCGCTACATCATGAGTCACGTGAATTATGGACAGCCCCATCTGCCTATTCAAAGACTTAAGGCTCTCCATCACCTTTATCTGGCTTAAAGGGTCAAGAAAAGACAACGGCTCATCAAGCAGCAGCAGGCGCGGCTTAATCGCCAGGCTCCTTGCTAAAGCGACTTTACGCGCCTCGCCTCCGCTTAAATTAAACGTATCCAGGCGTTTGAGTAAATCGCCGATTCCCAATAGCTGAAAAATCTCATCTAAATATTTTTTGTCTGGCTGGCGGTACCTTAAGCCATAATAAATATTTTCTTTGACGCTTAAATGAGGAAAAAGCGCGTCCTTCTGAAAAAGGAACCCGATATTTCTTTTTTCCGCCGGCAGAAGAGTGACATTGCAGCCGTCTATAAAAATATTTCCCGAATCAGGCCGATACAAACCGGCAATCGCGTTAAGCAGCAAGGTTTTTCCTGCTCCGCAAGGGCCCAGCAGGGCAAAATAATCCCCCTTTTCCATTTCAAGAGAAATCTCTTTTAAGCTAAATCCGCTCCAGATTTTATTAAGACTGTTGATCTTAAGGAGCATATTGTATTACTTAACCTTTCTTATTAACTGATGGCGCAGCCAATACAGGCCGATAAACGCCCATAAACAGGATATAATCAACAAGACCGACATAGGCTGAATCTCGCCTAAGCCATACTGTATGAATTGGTCATAAAGATACACCGGCGCAGTCATAGGATGATAAGCAATTACCATAAGGCTGCCTACCTCGCTTAAAGCCCTGGCCAAGGCAAGGATGCATCCGCTAAAAATGCCGCCTGCGGCCAAAGGTAAAGAAATACGCATAAAGGTGCTCAATTCCGAAGCGCCCAGCGTGCGGCTGGCATCTTCTAATTTCTGGTCAACGCCCTCAAAGGCATTTATCGCGCTGCGGATAAGAAACGGCGAGCTGACAAATACCTGCGCGGCAATTATCCCAAGATACCCGTTAGCAATGGCCAGACGGCAATTTTTAAACATAAACTCACCCAGCGGAGACTTGGGGCCTAAAACCACCAAAAGGGCTATGCCTACGATAGTCTGCGGTATAAGTATGGGTAGATTAATCAGATTGTCCAGGAAAGCCTTGCCAGAGAAATCTTTGCGCGCCATAACGTAGGCAAAGGGAACCCCGAAAACAAGGATTATCAAAGTGCTTATCCCCGAAGTAACCAGGCTGTTAAAAAGCGCCTGCTGAAATTCAATATTCTTAAAAGCTATGACCAGGCTCTGCGGAGAAACCTGCAGGCAGATATATAAAATAGGAAAAATTATTAAAAGTACCGAAATAAAACCGATGCTGAATAAAACAAGAGAAAAACGGGAGTGCGTTTTTTGGTAAATGCTTTTTGAAAAAATACAGAAGGCGCCCGCTAAAATAAAAACCTGCAGCCAATAAGGCGTAACAAAGACGACCGAAAAAACCAGGATTACTAAATAAGGCAAAAGTTGCCTGATATTAAAAATCGCGCTGTAGAGAATAACAAAGATGGCAAACAGCAGGTTTGCTTTTGCCAGCAGGAAGACAAAAATAAAGAGCAAAAGATAGCCAAAAAGATAGCCGATAAACCTGTTTAATGCGGCTAAACGGTAGATTTTGACTGCGTTAAAAACAAAAAGGAAATTTGCCGCAAAGATTACCGCTGCGGTACCCGCGTCAACAAAAGGAGCAAAAAATATTAAGTGCAAGAACAAAATAAAAGCGGACAAAAGTATATATTTCATTTCTCGGATAGATCCTCGGGGGATACGTATTGCCTGAGTTCCTGCGGAAGATTCTGGGCATTATACGCCAAGGCAGGGGTTAACATCTCCTGATAATTGGCATCAAGGATTTTCCGGCCTTTTGGCCCCAGGAAGAATTTAACAAACTCAAGTGCAGCTTCATTGTTAGCAGCGCCCTTTAGAATAGTCAGCCCAAAAGTAACCGGTGAGCCGATGAGGGTTTCTTTCTGCGTTTTATTGTTGCCGGATACCTCTACTTTTGCCTGCCTGTAAAACTGGGCGTACTCGTCGCTTCCTAAATCAATCTCTTTGGGCAGTTGTATATATTTAAGATTGTGCTGCTTAGCCGTAGATTCGTAAACAAAGGCATAGTCCAGGGAAAGCGATTCAAGTAAATGCAAGAGTTCTCCCACATCCGGCAGGATGTTTTCCCTGGGGCAGGAACTTATTAAACTGTCGTAGATAGTCTTATTGTTTATTGTGGTTTTATAATACAGGTCTGCCAGCTGCCAAGCCATAAGCGTACGGTAACCGACTGGGGCAAGATTAGGATTGGCGTAACCGAAACGCACATCTTTGCGCGACAAAATCTGATACCAGTTTTGGCTGCTAATTTCATTTGTATATTTGCTTTTATCGGAATAAGCAAGCACTATGCGGTCCTGGTAAAACTTGATATACCAATCCGCATATTCCGGAATTAACCTGTTCTTGATTGCCTGGGCATCCGCGACAAACAAAACATAAGGCGAATTGTTAAGCTCGGTAATTTTGCGTATCAAGAGCAGGGTCCCGCCGGATTCTTTGATAAATTTTATTTCGGGGTGGATCTTCTTGAACTCATTTATTACCTGGTTCATAGAGCTGTTTAATCCTGCGGCAAAACTGACGTTGATGGTCTGGACAGCGCTTTTTTTGCCCAAAGGCTCTTCGGAGAAAGCCTGGCCGGAAAATAAGAAAACTAAGAAAAATAACAGTAAAAACTTACCGGGATTTTTCATCTTAGTTTAATTCTTTTTACGGAGTTAAGGATAAATCCCTCATCCGGTATGCCGTATGAAACAACCCGGCTGCCAACCATTATTATAGGCAGGCAATTGTAACCATACTTCCTAAACAAAGCTGCCGCCTTAGGAAACCCCTCCATAATCTTAATGTCCCTGATTTCATTCACCCTGACATCAGCCTGCGCGGCTTCCTTTAACGCTTGCGCCAATTCAGCTATTTCCTTCTCGCTTTGGCCTGGGGCAGCACAGCAACCTGGATCGCCGTCACAACCGCACCTTTGTTGAGCGATAAAAAGATTTACCCTGATTTTAGCCTTTTTCACTTCCATTCCTCATTAGAATTAAATTTTATTGTAACACGAATATAGGAATAATCAATGAAATCCGTGTTTGCCGAAAAAACAGTTCGCTGCCTGTTTTACCAAGAAATGGTTTTTATTCTTTTTTCAAAATAAATTCCCTGAGGGCTTCAGGGATTTTATCAGCGGCAAACCCGATACAAGGAACTATCATTACCTGGTCACTGGCCGCAAGTATTTTCTGCCCATCAGGGCCGAGAAAAAACCTGGCAAATTCCAGCGCTTCCGGATAATTAGGGGAATCCTTAAGAATAGTAAAAGCAAATATTACGGGAGAACCTTTTATTGTTTCTGTCTTGCCTGTTTTATTAGATGTCACTTCAACGCTTACCTGTTTATATAGATCTGCATATTCTTCGCTGCCAAGGTCTATTTGTTCAGGCAGCCGGATATATTTTAAATTATGCTGCCTGGCTGTTGATTCATAAACAAACCCATAATCCAGGAAGAGAGACTCCAATATATGCAACATCTCGGCCACATCCGGCATAATATGCTCCTTGGGGCATTTTTCTTTTAAGGTTTCATATATACTCTTATCATTCAATTTCTCCTTATAAAACAAATCAGCCAGCTGCCAAGTCATGAGGGTGCGGTATCCTATCGGAGCAAGGTTAGGATTGGCATAACCGAACCTGACATCCGGCCGGGCAAGTATTTTATACCAATTCCCGGCGTCTATCTCATTCGTATATTTGCTCCTATCGGTATGGGCTAATACCACCCTGTCCTTATAAAAACTTATGTACCAATCGGCGTATTCCGGCATAAGCATATTCTTAATTGACAGGGCGTCTGCTACAAATATAATATCTGCCTGCTTCTTAAGTTCGGTTATTTTTCGTATAGCTAGAAGCGTACCGCTGGATTCGCCGGTAATTTCTGCTTCAGGATGAATTTTCTTAAATTCTTTAAAGGCCTGGTCCATGGCTGTATTAAGTCCGGCGGCATAAAATACGGTCAACCTGGCCGGGACTTTCTCCTCTTGGACAGCAGCATAAGCAAAAGGCATGGATAGAAAATAACCGGTAAGAACTAATAAAGTAAAAATATACGAAAAACTTTTCTTAAAACAGCAGCGTCTTTTCATTTCTCCTCCTGTTTTTTTAGTGAATATGAAAGCTGTCTGGCTGTAACTATAATCTCTGCGCCGATATTTAAACGAGCCAGGTCCTCCGCCCTGGGCGTAACCTGAACCAGCCTGTTTCCTATTCGCACGACTACCGCATTCTGAGACTCCTTAACATCGATAATTTCAGCCGCAAAAGTAAAATCTTCGCTAAGATTATCTCCAATAAATACGTCAACCGGCTTACCGGACCTGATAATTTTACCTGCCTCAAGCATAAATACGAAATGCGATAACTTGAATACCTCCGGTAAATCGTGGCTGACTAAAACAGTTGTTCCGCCAAAACGTTTATAGAACCTGAGTATTCCATCCTGAATCCACAGCCGCGTCTGAGCATCCAAAGCTGAAAGAGGCTCATCAAAAAGAAAAACTTTAGGCTGCCGGGCAATAGCTCTAATTAAGGCAACTCGCTGTTTCTGTCCGCCCGATAGCTCTGCCGGCCTACGGCCGGCAAATTCCATTAATCCAGCCATACTCAAAAGCTCATCCGTAAAACCCGCCCTGTTTTTATTATGCGGCTGGGCAAATTCCAGATTCTCCCTGACTGTCATATTAGGGAAAAGCGCATAATTCTCAAAAACGAATCCAATTTGCCTTTTCTGCGGAGGCAGGTTGATTTTACCGCAACTATCAAACCAAACCTCATCCCCGACCTGGATAAATCCCTCTTCAGGGTCAAGTAAACCGGCAAGCATACGCAAGATCGTAGTTTTACCGGTCCCGGACTTACCGAAAATTGTGGCGAACTCACCTCCTTTTATTTCAAAATCTACCTCTAGGTTTATCTTTCCCTGAGCCGTAAACAACTGTTTTTTTTAAGCGCGCTTTTATCATCCATTAAACCCCGGTTTCTTTCTATTAACCAGAGACAAGAACATAAGTATTGTAAATGAAACTGCGATCAGGACTACGGAATAAAAGTTAGCCGCGGAAAAATGCATTACTTCTGTTTCCCCATAAACTGCGATAGAGGCTACCCTTGTCACTCCGGGAATACTTCCTCCGATCATCAATACAACTCCGAATTCGCCTACTGTATGAGCAAAAGTCATGGCAACACCGCTTAACAAAGATGGCTTGATATTAGGAAGGATAACTTGCAATAGTGTCGTAAATTTTGATTTCCCCAGCGTATAAGAAGCTTCAATTAACGAAACCGGAAAACTCTGGAAAGCGGATTTTATTGGGTTGACCATAAAGGGAAGGCTATAGATAACCGATCCAATAACCAGGCCGGTAAATGTAAAAACTATCCTCACATTAAATACGTTTTCCAGAAAATTCCCCATGAAATATCTTGGGCTAAAGAAAACCAGTAGGTAAAAACCGATAACCGTCGAAGGAAGCACTAGCGGCATGCTGACTAAAACTTCAGCCAGATAGCGTATCCTGTTTTTGGTAAAAACTAACCAATAAGCCAGGGGGATCCCGGCAATAAAAAGGATTACAGTCGTAAAAAAAGCGAGCTTAAAAGTCAGTAAAAGCGGCCTTAAGTCATATCCCATTGTTAAGTATATTTTTTATGACAAAATATAGCCGTATTTCTTAAATATCTCTTTGCCTTTATCGGAAAAGAGGAAATTGTAGAATTTCTCCGCTGCCGAAAGGTGTTGTTTTTTTGCATGTGTCAGTATTACCACCCCCTGGGCGATACGTTCATACGACTGAGGGTCAACCTCCACCCATTTGCCTTTGCCGGACATCTCGCTTGACAAAACTATAGATTTAGCAGTAAAACCGATATCCGCTGCCTGCGCAGCTATAAATTGGCTGGCCTGGGTTATGTTTTCTCCGTATACCAGTTTTTTATTCACTTGCTGGTATAGGCGAGAAAATTTAAGCGCATCAACAGCTTTACGGCCATAGGGGGCATTTTTGGGATTAGCTATAGCAATCTTTCTTACTAATGGATCGGCCAAAACAGCAATCCCCTTGGATAAATCAAGATTATCATTAACGGTCCATAAGACCAGCGTTCCGTATGCGTATACCTTCGGCTCTGTACAGGCTAATCCTTCTTTATAAAGAGTCTCGGGATAACCCATATCAGCGGAAAGAAAAATATCAAAAGGCGCGCCATTCTCAATTTGAGTCGTAAGTTTACCGCTTGAGCCGATAACCGTCTCTACCCTCAATCCTGTCTCCTGCTCAAATGCGTTTTTCAATTCCTCAACAGTAAACTGAACATTTGCTGCGGCGGCAACAGTTAAGTCTGCGGCAGAAGCCGAAAACGGCAGAACCAGAATGATACCCGCAATCATAATCATTTTTTTCATTACAAATCCTCCTCTATTATAGAAATTCTCAAAATAAAATTAGACTAGAATTTCAAGCTCAACTGCGAATAAATCCAATCCGCGTCATCATTAGGGCCGCTTTGGGCGACAAGCTTGCCGGTAAAAAAATGGGCATAACCGGTTTCAAATTTTATGTTCTTAGTAAAATCATAGCAGGCACGTATGGAAATTTCCTGCCCGACATAATGGCTCCTGCTGCCAACAGTTTTCCTAGTACGCAACGCAGTACCGCTGGAGTTATACCAGGAGTCGTTAGTATTGGCTAACCAGAAGAAATTTGTCTGGGGGATTAGTTTTAACTTCTCAGTTACAAATAAATCCGCGCGCAGTGAAAACTCGCGCATATTTTGCCAACGGAAGAAATCCATTAAACCATAAGGCTCATGGGTAGATTGATAAAGAGGCATAAAGGTGTTGTTTTGACTGTCATTAGCATCCTTATCACCCGAGGCATAATTATATTCAAGCACAACGTTAGGTTTCCAAAGAAGATCAAAAAATGTACGCGAAACATCTGCATGAAAAGCCATAGCCTTAATCGTTTTATGATTTACTCTTCCAAACTGATAAGGAAGTTCAATATCATAAAGAATACCCGCCGGCAAGTGCCCTTTTATTTTTGCCCCGGCAGTGTAACGGTCAGTCTTGCCGGTGCTGGTAGTATTCTTCATTATTTGAGGCAGAAAATAGGCCTCAATAAGCGGCGAGAGATTATCCTTTTGATAGCCCATATATACCCCGGTTAATTTCTCTTTATACTGGCTGTTATCAAGATTATCATCATCATATTTAACATCATAAGCACAGAAAACATCAACGAATAAATTTTCAGGATGATAGTGAAGAACAGCGGCATCAAAAGAACGAATGCGGTTAGCCCAGGTGGGAGCGGCAATCAACCGGCCGGCGCCATACTTCATTTCCTGCCTGCCTACTTTAAAGTCAACATTAGAACCCATAACATTATATATGTCGATATACGCCTGATGCAAATCAAAGCTGGACTTCTGAGCCGGAGGCTTAATCTGATACACCCCCACGCTGGCATCAAGCCCCTCCACAAAGATTTCCGCAACATCATTTAAATATTCATCGCTTAATATCGCTTGAGCGTTTATTTTAAAACGGTTAAAAAATAAACTGCCATCGCCTGTCTTAACGGACTTACTAAAATCAAAATTATGCTGGTATTCATAACGCACGCGGTCATCTACTCCAATTTTATATTTCCAGGTTAAAAAATCACCCATCTCTGTTCCGGGAACCTGTTGCGCCGAAGATGATATACTCATGCCAAATAAAAATAGAAAAACAAATCCTAAAAGATGGCTGGCTTTAAGAATTAAACGGTACATAAACTATACTCCTTTCCCTCATAATGCAACTAAGTTGCATTATGAATTAAAAAAATATTTGCTCAAATTATTGCTAAACTCTTGCAAAGGTACCCTTTCAGACAATGCGCCTGAGCACTTCCCACAGACTGCTTTTGCCTTAAGACAAAGATACCTGAAAAACATAAAACTAAAACCATAGCGATAATTAGAAAATAACTCCGCCAAACATTCCATATTACATCAGAAAAATTAAGCATATTTCTCCTTTCTGCACTTTGAGCAAACCCCTTCTATTACCAGCTCAAACGGACCGCTGAATTTGCTATTCAGTATTTTTTTAATAAATATTTCTCCGTTTAAGAAATCAATCGGCATAATAGCCTTACACTTCCTGCAGATAAATTGCGGAGGAAGATTCTCCATGCCTCTATTCTGGGGATCAATAAGCGCATATCTGATGATGCCAGTAGATGTCAAAATACTCCGCACAACCTCTTTATCCTCTAAAAGCGCAAGTATACGGTAGAGCGTAACCTTATTTATACTGCGCATCTTGCGAATTTCTTGAAGTATCGCAGAAGCAGTAAGGCTGCTCTTAGCCTGGGTGAGAACTTTAATAACGTAGCGGCGCAATTCAGTGATCGCGATCCGTTTACGCTGTAATAATCCCTTACATTGACATCCGTTGCACATAAAATGATTTATAACACAAATGCAACAAAGTTGCAAGTAATTTTTTCTAAAAAATGCGGTTGATTATTTTCCGGATATTTTGCGGCGGGATTAACTTTAAAATCTTCCTTAACCTATCCACTAGCCAAGTAAATCTTTCACCTTGCCTAATAATACCTGCGGCTCAAATGGCTTGGTAATATATCCGTCTACGCCAACCTTCTCACCCATCTTTTTATCAACTTCCTGGGCCCGGGCAGTAAGCATAATTATAGGGATATGTTTATATTTTTCATCGAATTTAAGCATGCGGCAGACCTTGAAACCATCCAACTTAGGAAGCATGAGGTATAGTATGATTAGATCGGGCTTTTCCTTCTGCGCCTTCATCAGGGCATCCTGTCCATCAACAGCAGTAATTACCTCATAACCTGCGTGCTTCATTCTGTTTTCCAGCATTGTAATTATATGCGGCTCATCATCAACCAGTAATATCTTCTTTGCCATGCTCACCCTCCTGCACTAACTAATTGCTTCTTTAATTTTATCAAATAATGCATCGGCGCTGGAACCATCCCTGGGGAATCCGGTGGTCCGGCAGCCTATTTTTATTTTATCGCTCAAGCCCTCTTTGCCCAAATATTCATTAAGCGCCTGGGACAACCTCATCTGGATACTATCAATATACTCATTTTTGGTAACCGGAAGTACCAATAAAATAGTACGCTCATCTTTAACCGCCAGGTCAGCCTGACGGCGCAGATGCCCTCCTACGATTTCATAAAACTTATTCATCAATGAGGCTATTCTCTTGCTATCGAACTCATTTTTTACTGCTTCGAAGTTTTCAATAAAGAAGGCAAAAATAGACAGCGGTTCGTCATTATGTACCGCCTCCCTTAATCCATCAATGATATATTGCCTGAATAACTCTCTGGAGGTATATTTGAACAAGGTGAAGGTAAAACTTGTCCCTTTATTTAATTTACTCTCTACGCGGATCTGGCCTTTATGCAATTCAATAATGCTTTTAACTATAGAAAGCCCAAGGCCTGTGCCTTTCTCTCCCGGGCCATATACGCGTCCGAACTGCTGGAATCTGCTAAAAACCCTGGGCAAATCTTTTTTAGCTATCCCCCTGCCGGTATCTGAAACGCAACATTCAACCATTTTAGCCTTATTCTTTATGCTCATGCCAATGTGGCCTTTATCCGTAAATTTGATGGCATTGCCCAACAAATTAATGAACACCTCTATGATCCTGTCTTTATCTACATAGATTTCGGTTTTTTCTTCAGGAAAATCCTCTATCAACTCAAGGCCTTTTTTCTTTATCTTAATTGCAAGAGAAGCCAGCGCACTCCTTGCCAAATCTACGATATCCAGTGTTTCCTTTTTTAAAATAATCTTGCCGGATTCAATTCTTGATATATCCAGGAGCCCGTCAATAATCCTGGAAAGCCGGTCAATATCCTCAAGGCACATTGAAAGAAACTCTTTTTGCTTTTGCGTAGTCTCGCCGAGAAACCCCTCTAAAATCTGGCTTATCCCCTCTCTTACTGAAGTAAGCGGCGTACGCAATTCATGAGAAACATTGGAGATAAATTCATTCTTTATCCTATCAATACGCCTGCGCTCATCCATGGCAGCCTTGAGCATCTCTGTTTTCTTAAGCTCGGAGATATCGTGTATTAATAGGGCTATCGCCCGCTGGCCCTGCCACTCTAATGGCAGCTGCTGCATTTGCGCTATGCCAAGCTCATTATTTTTACCGGGAATATTGATTTCAACTATCTTGTCTCCGGGCAGGGGGAAAGCGAATGGTTTGCCGTATAATTCTTTTCTTTCGCAGTTAAAAAGCCTGGCTGCCGCAGGATTGGCAAAAAGCACAATCCCGGCCTTATCCACCACTACTATGCTGTCGTGGTTTTTCTCAATAAAGACAACCAAATTCTCAATCTTAGACTTTTTTATTGTCATGGGCTTAAAAATTAATACTTCTCTTTCTGTAAATTATACTTCTTCTTGCGCCTAAAAGCTAATCATTTCTTCATTCATAAGCTCTTAATTAGCAAACAGTAACGGGTTCTTTTGCCAGATCCGTAAGGAACTTTGCCTTAAGCAGCCCTTCATTCCATTCGCCAAACGAAGTGGAATCCCAGACTATTCCTCCTCCTATGCCCATCTGGCCGCAACTGCCTTGGATTAAAAGTGTGCGTATGGGAATATTAAAAAACATCTCTTTTTCAGGGGTTATATAACCTATGGCTCCGGTATAAATCTTGCGCTCCTCTTGCTCTAACTGATTGATTATTTCCATAGCGCGGATCTTCGGTGCGCCGGTAACCGAACCTGAAGGGAAAAGTGACGAAAAAAGCTTATAAATCGAAATGTGTTTATCTACTTTAGCTGTTACGGTAGAGGTCATCTGGCAGAGGGTCTTATACTTGGCTACCTCAAATAATGTAGGCGCCTTGACATTAAGGCCCAACCTGCCTAAGTCATTTCTTAGCAGGTCGGCAATCATTACATTTTCTGCCCGGTTCTTTGCATCATATTTTAAACGCAAAGGGGCAAAAATATCCGAGAATACCCCTTTACCTCTTGGCCAGGTACCCTTCATAGGTTTAGTTACAATATGCGTGGACTCCTTCTTAATAAACAGCTCCGGAGACAAAGAGAGGATTTTAAAATTATCCGTTTGGATATAAGCAGGATAAGGTACGGGCTGCTCTTTGAGTAATTGGCTGTAAAGGGAGAAAGCCGAGCCGTAAAAATCAAACAACAGCTTTATGCAATAAGTGATCTGATAAACATCGCCTTTAGCTATGTAATCGCGGATAACGCTAATATTCGCCGCATATTCATTTTGGCTGATATTTAAACGCATGTTTTCCGGCAGATTCTCAGATAGGGCTTCTGGAAATCTAAATTTATTCTCATTTACTGCTTTATACGCCCCGAAATAAAGCAGAGGAAAATCATATAATTTATGCTTATTTAATCTTTGCTCAAAGCAATAACCTGCTTCATAGGACAAAAAACCCGCCAGATAATAACCCCGGGAAAGCGCCTGCTCCATGCTCTCAAAGCTTAAAGCCAGAGAAGATGGGTCTAGGCAGGATATGATAAAATCAGGGGAGGAAAATAATCGCGGTCTCTTTTCAAATTGAATTAATACTTTCATGGCAGGGATTTAAAGGGCAAAAGGTTTTTAGTTAATCAAAACCTCGGTAACCGTCATATTTATCTTTAAAACCGTCTCTTTCTTCTGGGGGGTGAGGCGAAAATCAGATATCCTCAGGAGCCTGGGGGAATTCTCCAGCTGATAAATAAAATCCGCCAGGTTACTGATCTTTGCCTCTGCTTCAATCTTAGCGGAGAATTTCTTATAAAATTCGGCTTTTTCAACTGGGTTAGGTTTCATATCCAGGATAAAAACGGAAACGCTGTTAGCCATCTTCTCGATACCGCTAAGCAAACTAGCAAGAGTCTCTTCATCAGACTGCTCCTGCTTGATACTTTGAGCAAACTTCTTATACTCGCTGGTTATCACCGGCTCCTGCGCGAGTATTTGCATAGACTTTTCCAGCTTTTTCTCCTCTATAGAAATCTTCCCGTTAAAGCTCTCCAATTTATTAAATACCGGCCTGAATACCGCCCTGTCGAGGAAAACCACGGCGATTACCGCAACCGCAATGTAAAACAAGCGTCTTTCTTTTTTAGATAACCTGGATAAAAATTCCATATTTATAATTTGTATTTCTCTGCTATCTTATATTTATCCGTTAAAGGGCAAGAAATCTCAAAATCCGTAATTTCTTTATCCTCCACCTTGCGCTTAGTAGCATATTTTGATTTGACATCCTGAAAATACGGCGATTCCTCCAATTTACTGACAAAGTTAAATACTTCGGACATTTCATTAGCCTGGCCGCGCAAGGTTAATTCCTCTTTGCCGTCAAAGCTTAAAGAAACCAGATGCACCTCCGGCGGGATTAACCGGTGCACCTCATAAAAAAGGTTAAGCGACATACCCCTTGTCTGAACCCTGTCCTTTATTGTTTCCATGCCCCGGATCATGTTATTTAGCTCTTTGGTTTTATTTTGAATTTCTCCCAGGCGCTGCTTTAACTGGCCTAAATAGCGCTCCTTGTTATACATCCTTCCCAAAAAGACTCCGGAAAAAGCAACCAGGGTAAACACCAGTAATATACCCATAAGGTACAAATCCTTGCCTTTTTCCTTTACTGCCTTGCCTATTAAATGCTCCTGGGGAACAAGGTCAATCTTATGCTCGCTGGCAGGCAAACCCAGTCCTACCAGCCCGGCATATGATAAATCCGTCCTCACCAGATTATTATAAGAGCTTAAGCCCTCTTCGGTAAAAGGAACATCCTTAAACTGATCAATAATCTCTACGGCTAATCCAAACTCCTTCTCCAATACGGCCTGATCCAGGCTGTCTCCCACTAACCGCGGCCGGCTGATGATAATCCTATCGATCTCCTTACCCATAAGCTCATTCTGGTAGGCATAAATTGAATGGTTAACCTCTTCTACGAATTTCTGCTGCCAAAGCTCTAACTGTCCGGGAAACTGGGAAAACCCCAAAGAGATACTCCTGCCGAATACCAGCTTATCATTAAGCACCACCTCAAAATCACTTGCATCATAATCAACTTCAATCAATATTTGCGCTTTTTCCGCCGGCACCTTCTCCTTGTAAACCAGGCTCCTCCAATTTAACAGCCCTTCAGAGCTAAAGCTCACCTTTTGCACCTTTAGCCCGGAAGCCTCCAGGATCTTAAAATACCTTCCCACAATATCTCTATGCACAATAACCAGAAGCACCTTGCTGTAGCCGTCGGCATTGCTGCCCAGAATCTGATAATCCTTAATCACTTCGTCGCTGGCATAAGGCGTTTGTTTGCCAATCTGCAGCTCAATCATATCTTTTATTTCAGCGTGGTTGGCAGAAGGCAGGTCAAGATTTCTGGTAGTTGTAAGATGCCGCGGCACAGAAAGAATGAGATAGCGCGAATTAACCTTTAAATCAGCAAGCAGATTGGAGATCTTAAGCGAGATATTTTCGTCGCTTAAAGAGGCAATCTCCACGGCCTTTATCCTAGAAATCATCTTTTGGCGCTTAAGCTGCTTTACCTGAATTATCCTTAGCCAGTTACTGTCTATCTGAAAGACAGTAGTTATTTTTTCTTGCTTTTGGAGTAGCTTCGCTAGGTCAATTTTCATGCCAATATAATAGTTTTGGACCGGCATCATCCAGGCGTTTTAATACAACGGTAATCTCCCTGGAACGTATGCCTTTTTCATTCTTGAATTGCCCGAAAGAATTAATCCTAAAGATATTAGACCTTACCGTAAGCATATTCTTGGAAATTAAGCTGTTTATCTGGGTAGACTCCTCGGTAAAGAGGGGACCGATATTTAATAAATCTGCGGGGGAATTGAAAATAAAATCATCCTCTGTACCCGTAAGACCGTCACTACCTTGGCGGAATTTAATTATGCGCTCACAAAGGCTGCTGCTTAACCCCAAAGCAAATAAGCAGTTAAAACTGGCGGTATTAATATTCACCTTTTCCGTCCCGTAAACAGTAATGATATCTTTGATCTGGGAAAAAATCTCGGAGGTCAAGCCCTTAACCAGTAACAGCTCTTCAGCTATCTGGAATTTACCATTTTTACACTTATAGCCGGAAGCTAAACCCAGATAATATTCATCCTCTGCACCGCCAGGCGAAAGCGCAACATCCTGGTCCCTCCAATCCATGATCGAACGGGCAATATCTATAGCCTCATCAGCTTCCACTTTCCCGATACGCTCCAATAAACTGATTAATATTTCTGAGGAGGCATTGTTTATATCTATCTTGCTGCTTTCATCCATTGCCCCATACATTGTAATCCCTTCCTGCCCGGCCTGCTTGTCAGGCTGATAGCTAAGGGTTATAAACCCGCCGCCGAAAGGCCGGTCTTTAAAAAACTCCTCTTTATTGGCCCATGACTCATTAAGGGCATCATAGCTCTTGCTCTCATCCTTATATAATTCAACTACCATGCGCTCTATTCCCGCCTGGGCCAGATAATACATCTTTAATCTGTCCTGCAGATGGTCAGCAAATTGCAGCTGCGTCCTGACCATAAACCCTAGATTAACTACAAAAATAGTTAAGAAACCTAACACCCAGAGGGTGATAATCAAGATACTTGCCCGCGACCCGGTATTTCCTTCTTTTAGCATAAGCCCACCTACTGTACAAGCTCTATTTTCTGTTCTCCCGTACCAATAGGAATAAATATTGTTTTGGTAAAACTTGACTCTCCTTTGGGCTTTTTCCCTAAAGTTAACTCTATTTTTACTGCCTGGGGGATAGTATCCTGCTCTTCTTTTACCCATTCATCCTTCCACTTATAGTCCCCGCTGGCATTATCAAGATAGCAATAACTAAACTTTAAATCTGCAACTTCCGTAATCAAGAAATCATATTTTCCAGACTCCCCTTTTTCAAAAACCTCGGAATAATTTTGCAGCCTGCGGCAAAAGATATTCTCTGAATTAACAAAATAGCTTATCCTGCTTACCTGCTTATCGACAAGGGCGGCAAAAGCAATATAATCTTCTGTGCCTTCAAAGGGAATAGTGGAAAACTTAAAAGCATTTCTTAGCTCGGAGCTCAGCTTCTCTATAACCAGCCTTAACCCGTATCCTTTGCCCCTGTTCTCATCCGCCTTCCTCCAAACATTAATACTGCTGGAGAAAACAGAATAAACGGTTAAGGAAACCAGAAAAATAATTGCTCCGCTGACAATAAGCTCGATAAGAGTAAAACCACAGCGGCGACCTTTACCCTTTTTATCTATATTTATCATGCGGAATTACCAAATAAGTATTAAAGGTGCTTAAGCCTTTTCTTATCCCCTCTTTCCAGTAAACAGTGGTTTGAGCCTGGCGCAAATCTTCATATTCACTATCAGGGGTAAGGTTTATCTGCCACCGGAATTCTATATTACCGGTTTGCAACTGGCCGCTTGTATATCTGGATAGCGCAGCCGGATCCTGCTTAATGGCAATCTCAAGCTCTGCCATTTTATTTTCAGCCAACAAGCTTGTCTCTAGATTATTCCGGGAGATATTCAGGATACTAAGGCAATGCGTAAGCCCTTGCAGGATTAAAATCAACCCTACTGACAGGATAGCGATACTAATCATTATTTCAATTAATGTAAAACCCTTCTGCGTTGAAGGCCGCAGGGGTTCATTTTTTCCAGTTGCCAATATCATCATCACTTTCTATGCCGTCTGCTCCCAGGGAATATAAATCATAATCCTCGCCTTCATGAGTCGAAGGATACTTGTATTGATACGGTTTTCCCCAGGGATCCTTAGGTTCTTTTTTAAGGTATGGCCCATTCCAATTAGACCCCTCAGAAAGATCGCTTGGTTTTGTCCCTAGGGCGCTCAAGCCCTGCTCTGTGGTAGGATAGCGGCCATTATCCAACTCATAAAGATCTAAGGCTGTAGCTATATTAGCACTAATGTCTGTCTTGGCCACTGCGACCTTTGCCTGCTCAGAGCGGCCAGCCAGCCTTGGCAACACCATTGCCCCCAGTACACCGATAATTATAACTACCAACATTAATTCTATGAGCGTAAAGCCCTCTTTTCCCCTCATTTAACTTCCCCCTTATTATCTAATCCCCATATTTATCTCAAAGATAGGCATGAGCATCGCCATAACAATAAACCCTACGATTAAACCCATTACTAAAATTATCGCCGGCTCAAGCAAAGATGTCATTATTTTATTTATCTTGCGCACCTCTCGCTCGTAAAAAACTGCCACCTCAAGCAAAACCTCCTGCAGATTGCCGCCCCTTTCGCCTACGGCAATCATATTGGTAAGAAACGGCGGGAACCAGCTGGACTTTTTCATGCTCTGGGAAAGAGGGGTTCCCACTATAAGATCGCCATGCACACTCTCCAGCTCCAATTTAAATACCTCATTATTAATTGTTGGGATACTTATCTGAATCGCCTCTAGCACGGGAACCCCATTGGCCAAGAGCAAGGCAAAGGTACGCGTAAATTCTGCAAGCATCGCTTTCTTGCTAAAATTTCCCAAGAGGGGTAGCCTTAACTTCATTTTATCAAGGATGATTTTCTTCTTCTTGCTTACCTGTTTTTGCCTTGACATGGAGATAAGCAGGGCTATTAACATTACCCCCCAATACCAGAAATTCCTGATAGCATTACTTATGGAAATCAAAATCCTGGTAGGTAAAGGCAGGGATTGCTTGGCTTCACTGAACATAGAAACCAGCCGCGGAATACCAAAGGTAAGCAGGATAATAACAGTAAGCAAGCCTACTATTATTATAAAGATGGGGTAAGCCAAGGCAGAGCTTATATTTGCCTTAATCTCCTCCTGCTCTTCGCGAAATTTAGCAAGCCTGGTAAGGGTCTCATCCAAAACCCCGCCTGATTCTCCCGAGCGCACCATGTTCACATATAGCAAAGGGAAGACCTGGGGATATTTACTTAGGGCCTCTGACAAGGTCCTGCCATCTTTTAAGTCGCTAGATATAGAGGTCACAATCTGCTTAAACTTAATGCTTTCCGTCTGAGAAACAAGTATGTTTATCGCTTCAAAGAGCGGCACCTTGGATTTGACCAGAGTAGCTAGCTGCTCTGTAAATACATTTAGATCATGCGCGCTAACCCTATCAAACCAACCTGCCTGCCCAGGACAGGCGTCTTTAACATCTGCTATCTTCCCAACTGCAGCTTTAAGGGATTCTTCTTTAAGGCTAAGCCGTATAGGCACATAACCCATCTGCTCTATTTTGCTAACCGCAGCCTCTTTACTCTCTGCTTCAACAGCCCCCTCTATAATCTCCTGCGGGCCTTTCTTTGCTTTATAAATAAATATCGGCATTTTATTTCTTCTCCACCATTACCAACAATTCATTATCCTGCATGCAGGCAATGCCACTTTTAATGGCCATAGGCGGGTTCTTATCTATTTTCAACAACCCCTCCTTTAAACAAGCGATTACCGGTTGATGGAAATCTAAAATAGAAAGCTCTCCTTCATCCCCGGGCAGGACAACAAGCGAAACCAGCTCCTGGAACACAGTAGAGGCTGTTTTTACATCCAAAACCGATACCTTAAACATCCTGTTTACTCCTCTGCCTGAGTTACCCTTAATATCTCTTCGGGAGTAGTCAGGCCGTCAATAACCTTCTTCCATCCGCATAAACGCAAGGTCTTCATTCCCTGGCTGATTGCCTTATCCCTTAATTCATCAGTCGATGCTTTCTTTAGCATCAACTCCCTTATGCCCTTATCCACTACCAGTATTTCATGAATTGCAGTCCTTCCCTTATAGCCCGTGAAGTTACACTCCTTGCACCCTTGCCCCTTATAGAATTTAATCTCTTCTACCCTTAGATGCTTTAAAGCTGCCTTGTTTTTAACCATATCCTGGCTTATTAAAGATTTAACGCTCTCCGGAACTGTTGTATCCTCTTTTTTGCATTCCGGACATATTAAGCGCACTAATCTCTGCGCGATAAAAGCCTCAACAGAGGAGGCTACCAGATATGGTTCAATACCAATATTTAACAACCTGGCCACAGCTCCTGCGGCGTCATTTGTATGCAGGGTAGAAAAAACTAAATGCCCGGTTAATGCGCTCCTGATAGCTAACTCCGCTGTTTCAAAATCCCTGATCTCGCCTACCATCATAATGTCCGGATCATGGCGCAGCATACTTCTTAATCCTTGGGCAAAAGTAAACCCTATGTCAGGCAAAACCTGGATTTGGATTATTCCCTCTAATTCATATTCTATCGGGTCTTCAATGGTAATTATCTTATTCTTGCTGCTTTTTATATCATTCAAACAACCATATAAGGTAGTACTCTTTCCGCTACCCGTAGGCCCGGTCACCAGGATTATTCCGTGAGGCTTTTTGATTAATTTTGCCAGAAGCCCTAAATCCTCGGGGGCAAGCCCTAACCTTTCTAAACTAAAGAGCATGCTCATGGGAAGGATCCTTATTACCATGCCTTCGCCGTAACGCGTAGGGATAATTGAAATTCTGAGGTCCAGCTCCTCCTGGCCTATTTTTATTACCGAGCGGCCGTCTTGAGGAAGCCTGCGTTCTACGATGTTTAAGCGGGACATTATCTTTATGCGCGAAATAATCGCCATAAAGAAACGTTCGATATCCGCCGGGACATTAGCGTTATAAAGCACCCCGTCAATACGGTAGCGGATATTCATCTTGCCCCGGAATGGCTCAATGTGTATATCAGTAGCCCTCTTCTGATAAGCCTCCAAGATTATCTGGTTCACCAGCTTGACCACAGAGGCATCTTCGGCTAATTTCTCAATGTCCTCAATCTTACCTGTTTCTTTCGGTACATCCGGCTCCTTAGTTTCCTTGGGCGCCTTGGCAATAATGCCTTCTACGGTCTCAGCGCCTACGCCGTAATGCTCCTTAATTGCTTCCATTATTTCCGCCTCCGAAGCCAGGGCAGGCTTTAAATCATAACCTAAGAAAATCCTTAAATCATCAAGGGAGCGCAAAGGGTCAGAAGAAGCAATCACTAATTTATTATCCGTAAACTTAACCGGCATAACCTTATAATACCAGGCAAACTTCGCAGGGACTTTTTTTATCGCCGAAGGATCAATGGCGGTTTCTTTTAATTTAATAAAGGGCACATTAAACTGTTCAGAAAGTACTTTTAAGAAGTTCTCTTCGCTTAAAAAACCTTTCTTAATCAAGATTACGCCTAATAGCTCGCCGGTTTTACTTTGTTCAGCAAGAGCCGCCTCTAGCTGTTCGGAGGTGATCAGGTTTTTGTTAATCAGCATCTGCCCTATTTTAATTAACATTTCTTTTCATCTCCCTAATTTAAATGTTTACAAGCGCCCCTATCATATAAAACTTCTCAGCCGCCACTTTATCTACCTGGCCGGCAACTATCTTCTCGCAACCCTCTAAGGTTGCCTCTAAAGGAACGTATTCTCCTTTTCTGCCCGTATAAGCCTCGGCGCAGAAAAAAGGCTGTGTAAGAAAATTCTGCAGCTTTGCCGCCCTTTCAAAAATAATGCGGTCGCCTCCGGAAAGCTCCTCTACTCCTACAATGGCAACAATACGCCTGAGCTCCTCATACCTATTAAGAATCCTTAAAACATCCTGGGCAGTCTTAAAATGCCTTTTCCCTATAATCATCGGGTCAAGAAATGCGCAGGAAGAGGTAAGCGCATCGATAGCAGGAAAAAGCCCTAGCTGCACATACCTACGGGAAAAAATAACTATAGAATCCAAATAACTGAATATGCAAACTACAGCCGGGTCGGTTAAATCATCGGAAGGCACATAGACTGCCTCCATGGCAGTAATTGAAGCCTGGTTACTTGAGCGGATTCTCTCCTGAAACTCCGCCATCTCTGTCGGCAGCGTAGGCTGGTATCCTGTTTCGGAAGGAATTCTGCCTAAGAGCGTAGACAACTCACTGCCTGCCTGGGCAAATCTGTAAACATTATCCACGAACAATAAAACATCTTCGCCTTTTTCAGCAAAATTCTCTGCGATGGTTAAGCCGGTATGCACCACTTCGAATCTGGCCCCAGGCGACTCATTCATCTGGCCAAAAACCAGTGAAGATCTGTTTAGAATCTCCTGTTTCTCTAATTCATAATATAACTCATTGCCCTCCCTGGTCCTCTCTCCGGCTCCGGTAAAAACGCAATACCCTTTTTGCATCTTAATAATATTGTGCATAAGCTCAAGGATAATTACGCTCTTGCCGCAGGCTGCGCCGCCTAAGATACCGTTCCTTGAACCTTTGATTAAAGGAAACAGCAGGTCAAACATTTTAATCCCTGTCTGCATTACCTCAAATTTCTTCTCCTTGCCATCACCCACATCAACAGCAGCTATTTGATGCTTTCTGTGGGTAGGCCGGATTAATTCCGCATCTACCTTCACCTGCCCCTTTTTATCCACAGGTTCACCTAATACATTTAAAATGCGCGAACAGGTTGCCTCACCTACCGGGACACTAATAGTTGAGCCGGTAGCAAAGGCCTTGGCATTCCTGCGTAAACCAAAATTTGTGGTCAGCGATATACACCTCATGGTGTTAGTATTATCCGTCTCTGACTTACTTAAATACTCAACCACCTCCAGAACTATTCTCTGGCCATCAAATGTGGTTGTCTCAATAATATCATAGATAGCCGGAAAAATAACCTCAGGAGGAAACTCTACATCTACAATCGGCCCTTGGACTGAAACTACTCTTCCCTCTATCATTATCTCTCCCTTAAATAATTAAAAACTAACCTATAATATAGCGCCGCTCTTTATTAAAGCCATCCTGCTTACAAAAATCTCTCTGGTGCTCTTATCGCTTCTCTCATGCAAAGTGCGGAAATATTGCAACCGCATCTTCTTCTGCTGATCCCTGATCTCATTGGTACTTCTCTCCAGGTGCATTACCCGGGCTGCCCACTCAGAAAGCTTGCTCTCCCAGAAGATAAGATGCAGCAACTGGCCGATCCATATCTTAACCAAGCACTCTACAATTGACTTGAGGGATGAATCCGTGATCATTTTCTCGGCAGGGTCCACCTCTAATAGCCCTACCCTGCTGCCAGCTGAACTTACAGGGCTTGACTCCTGCGGGAATAAAAACCTGCAGGGGAATAACTGAAACTGCTCAATCTTCTGCACGGAGAAAGAAACAAAATGCGGGTAGACAATTACTGTATTGCTCAACTTCTTGCCCAGAAACTCTTTAATTATATAATCCCTTAATTTTATCACTGCGCTATAAGAAATATCGTCATCAATTCCGGGAAAACTGGTATACTTTATGCCTTGTTCGCCTATATACCTGATTCCTTCCTTGCCAACTACCGTAACTAAATCATCGCCCCTATACTGCATCAAGCCGTAATTTACTACTGACATATTCAGCTCGCCTAAAAAACCGGTATCTGAGGTTATTAAGATAATGTTGTTTGCAGAAGCTTCGGCCCCTAAAAAAGGATGCTGAAAATTATGGATATTCACCTGCGCGAATAAATCCCTTAAGTGCCCTTCAAACTCATTAAAGCTTTTTCTTCTTGACTGCAGATGGAAATATTCGGTGGCAGCTACCCCCTTGAGGACCTCAATGATATTCTCCATTACCCTGTTGAATGCCAGGTCTTTGCGTAATATGGTCAGCGGTATCATCTTGCTCCTTAGAACTTAGCTGCTTGAGGCTGCAAAAAATTCCTCAAACGCCTTATCCAGGCCTCTTTCTATCCCTCCGGTTAAGAGCTTTTGAATCGTAAGCTCTTCAATCAACTCCGGATAATTCTTAAGTAGATAGCTGTATATATTATGCTTAAAGTTTTCTCTTTGTGACTCTTCTAAGATTTCAGGCAGCTCTTTGTTGAAGGCATAGAAAAGAACAATCATCTCCTCTACGCAAAGTGGCTTTGATTTATCCTGGATAAAAAAGTCTTTTAATGTCTGGCCGCGTTTTAACCTGAGCTCTATTTCGGCAGAGAGTTTAGTCCTAATAGTAGTAAGCGCAGCTAACTCCTTATACTGGGCAAACTCCCTTTTTAAAGAGCGGCTTACCTTTTTTATCGCATCGCACTGCACCTTACTTCCGATACGCGAAACCGAAAGACCTAAATCAATAGCCGGCCTGAAACCTTCATTAAAAAGAGATGAGCCTAAATAAATCTGGCCATCGGTTATTGAAACCAGGTTTGACTGCACAAGGCCGGTAATATCCCCTTCCTGTGTTTCTACTATAGGCAAAAAGGTCATAGAGCCTGAGCCCTTTTCCTCGTTTAACTTGCCTGCCCTTTCCATAAGCTGAGAATGGATATAAAATATATCTCCGGGATAAGCCTCTCTCCCCGGGCTCCTCTCTAAGAGTAAGGATATCTCGCGGTAAATCCAGGCATGCCGGCTTAAGTTATCAAAAGCGCAGAAAACATCACGGCCATGGTCCATAAAATATTCGCCCAATGCGCAGGCAGCATAAGGGACAAGATATTGCTCTGCCGGAGATGTAGATGCTGAAGCAACGACAACAATAGTCCACTCCATTGCTCCGCTTAATCTCAGCTGCTCTATAATCTTTAAAAAAGCAGATTGGCTTCCTCCTACCCAACAATAGATACAGATTACATCTTTATCCCTTTGGTTTATGATTGCATCAACAACCAGGGTAGTTTTACCGGTAACCCTGTCCCCAACAATCAACTCCCTCTGCCCCTTACCCAGAGGAATACAGGTATCAATTATCTTAGTGCCGGTAAGAAATGACTCTACTACCGGGGCACGATCCAATACGCCGGGCGCATTCCTAAAAATCGGATAGGTATCAACCCCTTCAATCTTGCCTTTACCGTCTAAGGGTTGGCCAAAGGTATCTACTACCCGGCCGATAAAGTTACTGCCTACGGGGATCTCAAAAACACCCTCCTCACCATAAACCGTATCGCCAATATGCACCTTATTCTCATCGCCAAGGGCTAAAACCATGACATCTTTCTTGGTAAAACCGATAACCATCCCCATTAAATCCGGAGCAAGCTCAATCAGCTGGCCATTTACGCAAGAAGCCAAACCGCTTATTTTAATTACTCCGCCCTTGATCTCTTTAACCGTGCCGACATCCTTTATTTCTAATGGTTTTAAATTTATTTCCTGCATTTAGCTTTTCTCCGCATGCTCAATTCCGGACCTGGCCTTATCTTTCATTATCGGCAGTATCCTTTTAAACTTATTTTTAATGCTGCCGTCAATAACCACAAACCCGCTCAATCTGATAATCATCCCGCCGACTACCTCCGGATCAATTGTCTCCTCCAGGACGATATTACGTTCCAGCTTATTGCTCAAAGCCTGCTGCAACCTCTGCTTCTGATCCTGGCCTAAAGGATACGCGCAAACAATCTCCGCCTTATCCCCTTGAGCCCGTATCTTCTCCTTATCTAATCTGGTCACATCCTCAATCAACTCATCAACAACTTGCGCATGCAGGGCCTGATGGATCCTTTCGGTAAAAATATACCTTACAATATCAACTGCCAGATACACTGCCTTATCCTGCATACTTAGAAGCAGATCATTGTATTTTCTCTGGCTATCCCTTACTCCTTCGTTAACAATGCGTTTTGCCTCCTCTTTTGATGACTCAAGCAGATTTCTCCTTGTCCTTTCTCCATCCTCCTTTGCCTGCTCCTTTATGCTTTCGGCCTCAATCTTACCCTGCTGGATCTTAAGCTCTGCCTGTTTTCTTGCGCGCTCATACTCTTCTTTTAATACCTTCTCCTTTTCCAGGTTCTGCTGGTTGAGTTTTTGCAGTCTCTCTAAAGCCCGGCTGATATGATTATAAAGCAACCAGCGCAAAAACAGCACAATCAAGGTAAAAGTAGTAATCTGAATCAGGATTATCTGCCATACTAGCATATTTACTCCTCTGTTATAAAGACCAAACCAAGCACCTTGTAGTTTCTATTTAGCGTAAGTCCTTGCGAGTGAAACGAACAAGGAAAATTCCTTACTGCCCAAATAAGTTATATACCACCAGTAGCCCGATTACGGCTATTGCCTCAGCAAAAACAAATGCCAAGATCATCGAAATGAGGATCTTTGGCGCTGCTGACGGATTCCTGCCAATAGCCTTCACCCCGGAAAAGCCTACTGCCGCAATAACCCCAGAGGGACCCAAGGTGCTGATTAACATAATTAGGATAATAGTTAGATTCTTCATTTGTCTATTTTCTCATCATAAGTACAGAGCCTGTCTTTTCCCGTGGTCTTTGCCCGGTAAAGCGCTTTATCAGCGCGCACAACCAAATCACTTTTTACCTGGGCGTTCAGGGGAAAACTGGCTAATCCTACGCTCGTAGTTATAGGCATCTTGCTCCTTACTATTGTCAATAACCTCTCGCCAACCTTTTGCGCCCCCCACTGGTCTGTCTGCGATAGGATTACCGCAAACTCCTCTCCGCCGTAGCGGAAAACCATATCATTATCCCTGGTTGAACTAACTAATAATTGGGCGAAATTGTGTAATATCTTATCGCCCTCTACATGCCCTTTTGTATCATTGTACTTCTTAAAATTGTCAATATCCGTGATAAACAAGGAGAATGCCTGAGGGGAACGGTTTAAATGCGAAATATTCCAATCCAGCATTTCATGAAAATGCCTATGATTATAAACACCGGTTAAGCCATCCATGGTAGCAATATCCTGGTAATATTTTCTTTGGCCCGCCTGGATTAAAAGGAAGGTATTTTCTATCGCGCGCCTTAATACCAGATTAAGCTCATCCGCATTAATCGGCTTCATCAGATAGGTATAGACCCCTTCCTTCATTGCCTCTACAGCCAAATTAACAAAAATATAAGTAGTCAAGGCGATTATATTAATGCGCTGATCTATCTTCTTAAGCCGACGCACAAGTTCAGTGCCGTTCATATCTCCAATCTGCATCTCCATAATAATACCGACAAAATAACCCTCTTTAGCCAGGTTAATTGCCTCCTGGCCGGTGGTTACCCGATGCAGCTTATATTCTGGATTTATCAAACTGTCTTTTATAATCTTAAATGTCCCTTCATTATCCTCAACCACCAGAATATTAAATTCTCGAGCTTTTACTTCGTTTCTCATAACTAAAACCTCCTGTTATCTTCTTTTAGTTCTCAGTCAAATCCGCAATCCAAATCTTTTCTAACTCCTCCAGATTCTTTAATTTATACACACCCCTTAAAGACTGCCTCCAATCTGGCTCATCCCGCAGGGAACGGCAAAAATCTATAAACCTGTTTCTGCCGAATCTTTTCAAAAGAAAATCTACCAGACTTGCTGCCTCATTATAAAATATCAGAGGTATAACCATTTTAGTATCCTTAATCACAGACAATGTTTCCAAAGGTGTGTATAATTTCAAGGTTACCAGGCATTTGGCGGTTGCCAGCCGATCCTTGCTTTCATATTCCTGCATACAGGCAACCCCCTCATCCAGCCACAGAGGCAACGCCTTACTGTATCCGACCAGCTCCCTGAAAATGATATGCCCGATTTCATGCGGAAGAATTGTATCAAAGAACATCTCCTGCCATATATAAGTGCTGATCTCTTTTTTATCAACCTGCACATGCCCCCTTGACCAGGAGGCTGCCCCGGTAACCCCAAGATAAGTTTCAGCGTCGGGATAAAGAAATATCTTGCAGCGGTTATCCCAGGTCCAGAAATCAAATCTCCTGAGCCCTAAATACTCTGTAATATTTCTATAACAACGCTCCGCTTCGCTAGTCAACTGGTTGATATATTCGTTAGATGCCTGTTGATAATAAATAAGAAAATGGCTGCTTTTTTCTATATTATTCCAAACCTGCGCCTGCTGCGCAGGCGCCGAAATAGGCATTAAGAAAACAAAACCTAATAATGCCCAAATAATTAACCCCTTGACTCTCATATGCATAGCGCACCATGATCTTAAAGTATCAACTAAAATTTTACCATAATAAGAATGTTAAATCAAGAACAGAAGATATTTATTTAGCGTAAGTCCTACCGAATTTATGAGGCAGGGCAAGAACAGAAGATACTTATTTACCGTAAAAAGGGGTGCCCCCTTAATACGGAAACACCCCTTTAAAAAAATTAAAATTTATGTGTGTATTTATGTGCGCTTATTTATCTATCGGTTCTTCTATCTTATCAGAGCTTTTTTCGCTCTGCGCCATTTTTGCCTGTTTGTGCCATACCACAAAAAGCCCGAATGACAGCGCTGCCAGGAAAGCAATCACCAGTAAAATTACCCACCAGCTGGTCTTAACAAATACCTTATTGAATGCTAGGCCCACTGCAGGCTTTGCCTGAAGCAGCATAGCCTCAACCTTACTCATATCTTCTTTGATTGTATTTAAAATCTGCATATTTGCCCTGTAAACAGCAATATGCGCATCAGGCAAGGCATCAACAGCATTCTTCTGCGCCTCTACTATCTTATCGCTTCTTACCTGGATAGAATCTTTGATCACCAGCGCCTTGCTATAATAGCTGCTGCCCTTTAAATCCTGGAGCATTTCATTCATTCTCTCCTTAACCAGGTTTAATTCATTCTCGGAGATTATCCATACGTCTCTTAACTCTATCTGGCGCTTGACTACCTCACCCGGAGCAAGCTCAAACTCTTTATACACGTAATAAAGGTTTTCCTGGACATCGTAAGCCACAGAAAGATCGCCGATATTTATAACATCCTCGGCCTTACTCTCCGCAGGCAAATAAGCCTTAAGCATGGCCTTCTGGGTCTTGCTGCTTGAAGGGTTAACCACTACCGCATTCATTAAAATACTTCCCGGCTCAAGCCAGGTCTTAGTTATAGGCTGATCATTAGTCCTCTCTACTATTTCATTAGTCAACTCAGCCGTTGCCTTAATCTCTAAAGTCTTCTTCTTAAGATAACTGACATCCTCTCTGCCTTCTTCAGATACTTCAATAATCTTATCCATCTTAATATTCTGCTGGCTGGCTATCTCTTTCATCTTATCCGATGAGGCAGTAAGCTGCTCGAATACAGTTTTCTTCAAGTCATCTGTTAATTGAGTAAGCTGGCTGCTCATTGAGTATAAATCAGTCAAGTTACCTACAATCTTTTCTATGCTTGAGCTAACCACGCCAATACTACTAGATAAATTTGCCATCTGGGTAGTATCAATATTAGACAACTGCGACATAGACACAACTGCCGCACTATTGATATCTTCCAAGTCTGCCTTGATTACTGCAATACTTATACCATCAATTGTCCCATAAGTCTCCTCTGAGCAAACAATCGAGAACGACCCTACGCCCCAGGCAGTTAAGAAGGTGAGCTTATATTCATAGATACCGGAATCCTCAACCTCCACCATCTGTCCTTTTGTTACTCTCTGAATTTGCTTTGGATCATACACATCTATTGCCGGCTCTAACCCAGATACAGTCTTGTATTTAATTACCAATGTCTTCCCTGATTTTATAAAACTCTCCTCATTCATTATGCGGCTGGATGCCTCAGCACTTACCTTTTGCTCTAAGGCAGTAGTAGCTGTAGTAATCTGGGCCTTGGTCTCCTCGCCAATTACCATAACTTTACTCTCAATCGAGGTCCTGGCAGCAGCAATATCAGAAGCTACCTCAGTGCGCATCTCCCCAACCTTTGTATATATCTTGTCCTTGATCTCCTGTGTTTTCTGGGTAAGTGACTGGGTAACACTGGCCACGCCGGCAGTTACCTGATTACCTATCTGCCTGATCTGCTCAATTGAACCTATTTCAAATGTCTTGCCGCCATAGTGGAAGGCCCCTTCAAACTGGACCCTAAAGCGGGCAAAATAGGTTTGGCTTGTAGAAAGATTTGGTTTTACCCACTTGACGCGGAAGACACCGCTTGAATCTGCTTTACTAGCGTCATACTCAAAGCTATTTACCTCAGCGTCATTTTCATCAAATATCTTTATCAACGCGCCCTGCAAACCCGCCACCTGGGTAAGCAATTTTTCTTCCTCTTGCAGCCAGCAAATGATATTTAAAGTATCTGTAGCTGCATCATACTTTATGTCAGAGTATACGGTCCTCTGTTTTAAGACTAACTTGGTTGCCAGCTTTACTGTAACCTCTTTACCATCTACATCTGCTGGCCATGGAGAAGGCTGAACAGTAGCATCCAAATAAGCGTCTCTTGACCAGGTAGTCTGATACAGGCGGCCGGGATAATAATAGAGCACTATGTCATCAGCATCAACCATAGTATTCTTAATCACTGCTGAACAGCTTAAACCTGTCCTCTCCTCCAATACTGCATTATTATTAGTTACATCCAAGGAATACACGGTTAAACCGTCTAGATCTCCTACAAGGCCATCGGCATCAATAACATTCCAGGTAACCTTATAATAACTTATGGTATACTGCCTGCTAGCATATACTGTAGAATCCGTAGCATTTTCTACCTTAAAATACACATTACTGTTCGGAGAACGGTCAATAAGCACTGCGTCGGGAACTGTCCACATATAATATCCGTTATTAGTAGTATTTGTGGCTATGGTAGTCCAAGTGGATCCGCCATTCTTAGAATAAGACAGGTTTACCTTATTAATCGTACCATTAGTATTCCATTCAATCATTTGTTCCTGGCCTACGAAAAGCTTTGTTCCCACAGCAGGGCTGGTGACGGAGAATGAACCTATGATCTTAAATGCTTCAGATGTCCCTACAATAAATGACCATGTATTATTGGTAATCCTGAATTTAACTTCGCTGGAATGTCTGTCAGGAACCGTCCAGTTTTCATAAGAACCGTCGTTTTGCGTAGAAGCTGAGATCATCTCCCAGGTAGGATTAACTCCTACCCCGTACTCCAGGCGCACGGTATTAGCTGGATTGCTATTGCATTGAGAATACGCACCAATACCCTGCCAGGTTATAGTATAAGAGCTTCCCGAAACCAAGGCATTTGCCGGAACATTAATCTTAAATCCCGGCAAGGATAACTCAAATGGCGCTGATACCGCAGAAACTACCTGGCCAAAGGTTGCCAAAGAGCTTAAATCCGTGATCTTGACCCAGCCATTAGTTGAAACATAATTCTGGAAATCTTCGGTTATATCCCAGCTGTAAGATGAAGCCGGGCCATTAGTATCGGCCAGTATCAGCTTAGATGTAGATTGATCGCTAAAATACTCTATCTTTAAATTACCACTGACATTTCCAGCCTTAGTCCAACTAATAGTTTTCCCGGTATCATAAATTGACCATAAATCCGTTGCAGTGGGGCTGGTAATGGTTATGGTAGGCAGTTTGATTGAGAAATTAGAAAGGGATATGCCGTTTCCGTTATTAGTCAAGCCCTGCACTTTAACGCGGCATTGGCCTGAAATAGTATTAGGCACTGTCCATTGATAGCTTAGGGAGTTGCCCACAACAGTCACATTATTTGCGTATATAGTGTTGTCTCCGGTGGCATTCTGAAAGATTACATAAGGATAAGTTACGCCGCCATCAATAGAATAGCTGATCTTTATATCCTTACCTAAAACACCGGTCTCTGACCAGATAATATTATGCTCTGTTCCGGCAATCCACTCCTCGCCTCCTGCTGGCTGGGCAATAGTGGCATATGGCGGGGTTATCGAGAACTTGCTGCTTACCAGGCTCAAAGGAACATAAGCGCTATTCACCAGGCGCATTACCCCCATATCCTCAATCTTTATCTTAACATTATTACTGTAATTAATCGGCACCTTCCAGGTAAAGGTGTAGCTGGTGATCGAGCCTGTAACTACAGCAGAGATCTTTTCTGCATAGGCATCTTTAGTATAATCAAAGATTGTATTAGGATAAGTCGAGCCGCCATCCGTTGAGTATTTGATCACTAACTTTTGGGTTGGCCCGTCGCCAACACTGCTCCATTTGACCTCTTTATTAAAGGAAGCAACCCAATTATCATTAGCAGCCGGAGCGATAAATTGCAGCGAAGGAACAAATACAATATTAAAGTTCCCGGAGGTGCCTTTAACATCCCCGCCAATCTGGTATAGATGTATTTTTACATTGCTTAACGCGCTAAAAGGACAGGTAAAATCTTTGCTGCCGTTATTAGGCGTAGAGTTAGTAATCAAAGTTTCTGAAATACCATCTGCAGTATAGGTTATTCTCAAAGCTGATGAGCTAAGTGCCTGGCCTTCAGAGCTCCATTTTATTGAATATTTAGCTCCCACAACCCAACTACTTGCTTCTAACGGAGAGATTATATCCAACTTACCGCTTGAGCTGACTCTAAATAAAGCAGAGGTATCAGTAATAATATTATTATCCAGGTTAGTGATAATGATCATTGCTGTATCTGTCTGCTTAAGCAGCGCCCCTACTAACCAGGCATAGCTGTATAACCACTTACCATCAGTAAATGTCCTCGCTACTACGCCATTATAAAGCTCAATAGTAGTTGCACCGGCATCATCCGAATACTCTATCTTAAATCTGGTACCGGATTCACCTTGCCCCTCCCAGGTAATATTATTAGTTTCTGTCCTTACTACAGTAGCTCCGATAACCGGGCTGGTTATCTTAATATAGGCAGTAGCTATCTCAAAAGATGGCGTAACCCCGGTAACTATATTGTTATCCAAATTAGTTACCTTTATTACTACATCTGTATCAGGCAGGTTGACTGCTTCTGGAACCGTCCAGATATAAGACCACTTATCTTCGTACCAATGCGTGCCAGCTGCTTTTGTAACTGATCCGGAACCTGTGACACCTTGCTCAAAAATAGTTGTCCAGGCGCCTTTAGCCAGATACTCAATCTTAAAGTTATTAGTTACTGCTCCTGCCGTAGACCATTCTATTGCATTATTGCTTCCAATAGCCCATTTAACTGCTAAGACCGGGGAGGTAAGACTGGTAAAGCTGGAAGTAGGTCTTATGCTAAATTCACCTGAGGTTGCTGTAACAGAGGTATATGAGGCATCTGTGCATGAAACTTTTAGATAAGCTGCCTCAGAAAGCATGCTTGAATCAACGGATAATTCAAAATAGAGGTTATTATTTGCATCCTTCTGCGCCAGGCCTTCATGCACGGTTACTGCAGAAAGGAATTCTGTGCTTGTATCAAATTGTACTAACCAGTGGCTGCTTGTCCTGGAGATATTACCTGCGGTTACCTTCCACTTAATAATCTTAGTATCCCCTACTGAATAAACATCTCCTACAGCTGGAGTGATAAACTCTATTTGCGTGGGCAGAATAGCAATTCCTGCGCGCTCCCCTTTATCCACAGTATGGCTATTTAAATCCTTAACCGTAACCCTAAAGATATCTGTTGTCTGAGCAAAGGCAGGATTAACAATATTAATTAACTTAAGACTTACGTTAGAGCTGCTTATAACCCCTGCATCCAAAGATATGCTTAGAGTATTGCCTGATTTAGTTAATGTCCCTGCCGGGCTGCTCAAGGCGACATTCGTTAAATCATAATCATTATCAAAAACGATTTCGATCTTACTGGTAATCGGTATGCTATGTACCGTAGTAAAGTCTATAGTATATTCTGTAGTGGAGCCGGCGTAATTATCCAGGCAGCTTACCGCGTTTATCGCTAAAGCTCCGGGGGTAATCGCCAGGCCCGCAATAGTGCCTGTATCAATGCTCTGCTCTCCGGTATACATAGTAGTAACGGCAAAGCTGGAAGTAGTCTGCTCATAAGGCGGATTGGTAAGCCCGCCTACCTCCACGCTCATTGGCCCGGTTAATGCGGCATTTAATTTAAATAAAAGATAACCGTCCTGGCTGTTTGCGGCAGTGAGTAATGTAAGGTTGGCTCCTGTAGAGCTCTTGATATAAGGCGCAGCGATCACATAATCGCTATCTAAAGTAATCTTGATATAACCATCGCGCGGAATAGTATGGGTAGCGTTAAGATTAAATGCTAATTTTGTATCTGCATTAAGCACGCTAAATGAACTGGAGTTTACTGCCAGGCCGGTAAGAGCGCCTGCGGTAATCGCCCGTCCCGCAGCTGTGCCTGAATCCAGGGTATAGCCTGATAAGTCATATGTCTTTACAGAGTAGTCCTCGGTTGTCTGCGCATATCCGGGGTTCTTTAAGTTTCCTATGGTTAAACTCACAGCTTGGTTGGCAGGGATTGCTGTCCCCAAAGTTATGGTAACAATGTTGCCGCTTGCAGCGGCGGTTGCTCCTGAATTACCTAAAACAGAGCCATCTAATGAGAATGCATAATCTGCATCAAAAGTAATCTTAACCTGCCCGCCGGCGCTAAGGGCGTTTAAATTAGTGAATGAAATAGTGTAGCTTGTCTGGGCTCCGGCAACATAATTGCTTCCGGCTGCTGTAACCGCCACCCCTGAAAGCTGGCCGGCAGTAATCTCGACCCCAGAAGCTACCCCTGAATCAATACCGCTTTGATTAACTGACTGCGTATTAATTGCAAAATTATCAGTAATCTGGCTATACGGAGGGTTAGTAATTCCTGCTACAGATACTACTATAGGCGTTCCTGCTGGTTTAGCGGTATTTGGCTGCAAAGTAACATATACATCCGTTAAATTCTTTTCAAAAGAATAGCCTGATACTAAATAAAGGTATGCGCCGTCTATATTAAAATCATTATCCAGGTCTATCTTAATATACCCTCCGGCAGGAATGGGATGGGCAGGTGTAAAGGTAAAGGTATAGATAGCCGGAGAGTTTGCCTGCAGGCTGCTTGAGCTGACGCTGACTGCGCTTAGGATGCCCGGCTCAAAAGTTATTCCGGCTACAGTAGCCTGATCAATTAATCCATTTGCAGAATCCTTGGTCTTTATAATAAAATTGCTTGAGGTCTTGACATAAGACGGGTTAATGATATTAGAGATGGTTAATGATAAGTTATTTGCAGCAAAAACCTGCTCGCCCAAAGTAATCACTAGCTCCGAGCCATTGACTGCTACATTTGCGCCTGCATTGCCCGTTACACCTGTAGGGCTAACTGATGCCAGGTTATAGTCAGAATCAAAAGTAATCGATACCTTACCTCCTACTTCTATAGCGTGCTTAGCAGTAAAGCTAAAGGTATAAGTAGCTGGTTCAGAGATCTTAAGATTAGTAGTGGTAACTGACAGGGCAGATAGAGCACCGGCTGTAGTAGTCACACCGGCAATACTGCCGGTATCAATATTTTGCTGTGAAGGCAGTTGCGTAGCTACCGTGAAATTATCCGTTGTCTGCGCATAGCCAGGGTTTCTTATGCCGCTGATTTGTATTGAGCAATTGCCGGTGCGCTCCTGGGTAGTTTTAATTAACAGGTAATTTGCACCCTTAGTAGATATTAAATATTGCGAGCTTTGGTTAACTGCATTATCCAAGAAATAATCTGTATCAAAGCCTATTCTAACATACCCATTAACAGGAAGGGTGTGTTGGCATGTAAAGTTAAAGGTATAGGTTGCAGCTTCACTTGTACCCATTACCTCAAGTGAATTAGCAGAAACAGTAAGATTGCTCAGTGTGCCGGCCTGGATGACCTTCCCGGATATTGTGCCTTCATCCAAAGATGTACCTGAGGAATCTTTAGTTACTAATGAATACGCATCTGTGGTCTGGGCTCCGGGGTTCTTGATATTCGGAATAACAAATGAACAAGCTGCCCCTGCCTGCAATTGAGTATTCAGTGTAATAATCAAAATATTGCCTGCTGCGACAACACTGGCATCATATCCTGTAACAGTAGTAACTCCGCTAAGCACATAATCCGCATCAAATGCAACCTCCACCCTGCCATTTGCTTCTATTGTATTGATAGGTACAAAGCTAACGGTATAAGTAGCTGTTTGAGTTGCAATCAAGTTGCTTGCGGAAACAGATGCGGACTGCATTGGCGCAGGTGTTATATGTAAAGCTGCACTTATTCCTGTGTCTATCGTAGCATTGGCTGCGGTCTTAGTAGTCAAGGTAAAGGTAACATCCATTGAGCGCCCAGGATTATCAACGCTACCTAACCTAAGAGTATACGCAATACCGGCTGTTAAAGCAGATTTTGCTTTAACCACAACATAGTTAGCTGCCTTCTCAGATATTTCAAATGTTGCATTTGTAGGAGGCATTACATAGGCAATATTTGCATCGTACTGTGCATTTAGATCAACCCTTAAGTAACCGTTTAGCTCTACGTTATGAGCAGGAGTAAAGGTAAAGGTATAATCTGTTCTTGCACCTGCTATAGAGCTGCCCGAAATAACATTAATGCCGCCTATTGCGCCGGCTGTAATTGCCACACCTATCGCTGCACCCTCGTCGGTAATTGCCCCTGCAGCGGTCTTAGTCTGCAATACAAAGGCAGAGGTTGTCTGAACATAAACAGGATTCTTAATATTGGATACGGCTAATGAAACGGTAGTATTTGCGGCAACTCCCGCAGAAAGCACTATGTTTAATTTCTTTGCGTTTAGATCTACTGATTCAATAGCCGGAGTTCCCGTGCCTGAGATATCCTGAGAACCCGCAGTAACTGAACTTAAATCATAGTCTGGATCAAACGCAATGATTACCTTGCCATTTGCTTCTATGGCATGCGAGGTCTTAAAGCTAAAGCTATAAGCGCCGCTTGCGCTTACTACAGCATTAACTACAGTTGCGGATGTCTGAGTCAGGATACCCGGAGTAATACTTACACTCTGTGTAGTTCCGCTATCTATTACCTTGCTATCAGCAAGTAAAGTCGTAATAACAAAGGGGTCAGCTGATTGCACATAAGACGGATTTACGATATTACCCAATTGCAAGATATTGGAACCTAAAAGCTGAGCGCTCCTCTTAAGCAGGATAAAATTGCTCTGTTTATCAACAATCAAATAGCCTTCACTTAAAACATTGGTATTAGCAAAAGAGTAATCGCTATCAAATGCCAGTTTTACAAAACCATTGACCGGCACAGTGTGCGCTACTGTAAAACCAAAGCTATAGGTTGAATTCCTGCTGATTTCGGTTGAATCTGCAGTCACTGATAAACCGGTTAAAGCCCCGGCAGTTATAGCTACGCCGGTTGCTTGACCCTGATCAAGCTCTCTACCCGTTGAATCTTTAGTAAGAATAGCGAAGGCATCTACTGTCTGCACGCCGGGATTCTTGATGCTTGATAGAACGATTGAAACAGGCTTCTGTGTGCCAACTACGGTATTTGTAGTTAATATCAGTTTATTGCTGCCGCTTAAGGTTAATGTCGCAACCAATGGAGTTAAGCCATCGATTAAGCCTGAGGCGTATGTAGTTTGAGTCAGGTCATAATCTGTGTCAAAAGTAATTTCAATCTTGCCTCCGATATCTATTGAGTTAACAGTAGTAAAACCAAAGGTGTATGAGGTAACATTTAAAGCAACAGCGCTAGCTGCTGATACAGAGACCGCTGTCATAGGAGCTGCCTGCATTCCTATGGATGGGGAAACAACCGTATCTACGGTATTTGAGGTAGAGTTTTGAGTAGTCAGGGTGAAGGTAACCAGTTTTACTGAACCCGGGTTAGTAATTGTGCCGATAACCGCACTTTGCGCAACTCCTGCGGTTAATGTCTTTAATACATTAAGGGTAATGCGGTTAGCTGATCTGGACAATAAACTAAAGGTATCAAGCGGACTGATAACATAACCTGAACCGGCATTGTAAGCGGTGTCAAAATCTATTACCAGGAAACCTCCGGCATTAATAGTGTGGCTAGGAGTAAAGTTGAAGGTGTAATTTGTGGTATAACCTGCAACAAGAGAGCCGGCAGATACTAATACATTAGTCATGGTGCCAGCAGTAATCACTACACCGGATGCGCTACCCTGGTTAATTGTCCTATCCTGGTCATCCCTTGTAAGTATAGTAAAGTTGGTAGTGGTTTGCGCAAAAGCGGGGTTTTTGATCTTAGAGATAACTATACTTTCTTCTGTGCCGCCAACCAACTCATATCCTAATGTTATAATCAAGGTCTTGGCGCTCACTGCTACTGTTGCGTTGCCGCCGCTGCAGGCAACATCATTTGCCCCTACTTCGCTAACATTATAATCATTGTCAAAAGTTATCCTGATCTTACCATTTATAGGCACATCATGTTGAGGTGTAATAACAAAGGTATAGGCGCACTGGCTGCTTACTTCACTTACAGCAGCACTTACAGATGCACTTATCAAAACAGCGGCCGTAGTTGTAACGCCATTACAAGTACCCATATCAATTGTATCCCCTGAAGAATTCTGGGTAATCACGGTAAAGCCTGAGGTTGTTGCTACATAAGGAGGGTTAACTATATTCCTAAGTGCTATACTGGTTGAGCCACTTCTATCCTGGGCAGTCTGTAATCTTAAGTAATCACTGCCCCGGGTTACTAATGAATATCCTGATGTCAAAACTATAGCCGTAGTTAAATTATATGCAGGATCAAACTGTATTTGTACATAACCGCCTGAAGGCAGATTATGCTCTCCGGTAAAGGCAATTGTATAATCCGTGCTCTTTGCCACTTCAGTAGAAAGCGGCGTAGCCGAAACTGATGATAATGCGCCTGCTGTAATATTAATCCCAGCGATTGAACCGCTGTCTAATATACCGCCTGAAGAGTTCTTGGTGTCTATTGTAAAAGCAGTGGTTGTCTGTACATAAGCAGGGTTCTTTATATTGCTAATGGTTAATGAAACCGCTACCCCTGCCCCGACTGCTGCTCCGGTAGTGACGATCAACTTATTGCTGCCTGCGGCCTTAGTTACGGTTGAATTTGCGATTCCGGTTACATCAAAAGCAGTTACGGAGGTTAACACATAATCTACGTCAAAGGTTATCTCGACTTTTCCTCCGGAGGCAACCGCATGCACCGTAGTAAAGTTAAAGGTATAACTTGTAGAGGTACCCGCCTGCGTAGAAACCTGGCTTACTGACTTGGCAGTTAATATACCTGCCGTAGTAGTAATTCCGCTTGCGGTTCCGGTATCTATGTTCTTCTGGGCTGTATTCTGCGTAGTAATGGTAAAGGCATCGGTTGTCTGCACGTACGGAGGATTCTTGATATTAAGAATCTGCAGGCTTTGCGCAGCTGATTTCTCAGCTAAGGCTTTAAGTAAAATATATCCGCTGCCCAAAGAAACAACGGAATAAGTGGCGTCTCCGCTATAGGCACCGCTTAAGTCAAAATCAGTATCAAATCCTATCCTGACATAACCATTTAAAGGTATAGTATGTTCAGGGGTAAACTGGAATAAGTAATTTGTAATCGCATCCAGCGTAGTCTCAACTGGCGTTGCGGATAAAGCGGATAACTGGCCTTCGGTTATGGAAACTCCGGTTATATCACCGGCATCTAACTTGCCTCCGGAGGCATCCTTGGTTAATACCGAGAATACGTCAGTTGTCTGCACGTACGGAGGGTTCTGTACATTTGAAATTATTAAGGTAAGCACGTTTCCCTGAGGCGTTACCTCTCCAAGGGTAACGGTTAAAACATTGCCGCTTACTGAAGCAGTAGCGCTATTGCCTAATACGCCATTGGGGCCGATATTAGTTAAATTATAATCACTGTCAAAGGTTATTACTACCTTGCCTCCTATGGGTATTGTATGTATTGGCGTTATTCTTACTGTATACGAAGTAAGCGCAGAAATCTTCGTCGATACAGATGAGACAGATGAGACAACTATCGGGCTGGGGGTCATGGTAATACCAGTAATACTCTTGGTATCAATAGTATCCTGGTTCTGAGTCATAGTAGTAAGGTAGAAGTTACCGGTTGGTTCTTCAACAGACGGAGGATTCTTGACATTGAGCAGGACAACAGTGCGAGCGCCGCTTAATTCGCCTCCGGTGGCATTAGTTAAAAGCATATAGCCGGGGCCTATGCTTGGGGCATAACCTGCTGTCTGGACAGAAGCAAAATCTAAAACATAATCTGTATCAAATGTTATTTTGACATAGCCATTAGCTGGAATTACATGGTCAGGAGTAAAACCAAAGGTATAGCTTGTACTGGCCCCTGGCTGGGTTGAGCCGGCAACTACGGAGGTAGCAGTCATCGTACCACCGGTAATGACCTTGCCTGGGATTGTACCGGTATCCACCCTTACATCCGTAGAATCTTTGGTAACTATAGCATAGCTATCCGTGGATTGAACACCTGGATTTCTGATTTGGGAAATGGTCAGACTTATGCTTTCCTGCTTAGCTACCGCTGTCCCCAAAGTAACAATAACCACGCGGCCTGCTACGGAAAGCGTAGCTCCGCTATTACCAAATGTAAATACTGCAGCAGATACATTGTAATCAGCATCAAAGGTTATCTCTACTTTACCGCCTACATCCAGGGCATTGGCAGTAGTAAAGCTAAATGTATATGAAGCTAAGTCAAAGGTAGTATATGTATTGGCAGTCACAGAGCTTGAAGTTACTAAACCTGTAGTAATATTGATACCTGCTGATTGAGCTGTATCTATATCTGCATTTCCTGAGGTACGCGTGGTAAGTGTAAACTTAATCCCGATCTTTTCACGGCCGGGGTTAACTATGCCTCCGATGTTAATACTTTGAGAGCTATCCGGAAGTATAGCCTGCAGCACATTCAACATCAAAACATTACCCGTCTTACTGGCCACGCTGTATTTGGCTGAAGGACTAATCACATATGCGCCGCTTAAATTGTATTCAGAGTTAAACTCTATCTTTAGGAACCCTCCTACTGCCACATCATGAGTAGCCATAAAATCGAATGTATATTGCGTAGTTGCTCCTGCAGCGTAATTTACTGCTGCTCCGGATACGCTGAGTAATGCACCTGCGGTTGTAGTCACGCCACCAATACTACCCTGGTCAATTAAGGCATTGGTATCATTCTTGGTCTCTAAGGCAAAATTAGTGGTTGTCTGCACATAAGCAGGATTCTTAATCCTGGAGATAACC
>Ga0233420_10000023_pt1 | contig 66872 bp, 69 predicted proteins | sample Watercolumn_Mata_4_FD_183009 | JGI IMG/M metagenome (GOLD analysis project Ga0233420, IMG submission 183009) | Freshwater microbial communities from Lake Matano, South Sulawesi, Indonesia - Watercolumn_Matano_2014_102_MG | ecosystem: Environmental > Aquatic > Freshwater > Lake | place...
CGAGATTCTCGTTGTCCTAAGGGTCAGAGTTTTCTCCTCCCACTCCCGGATCTTCAGAAGAACTCATGCAGGCAAACATTTCTTGATTGCACCGACATCCGTTATCACATGCCACATTTTCACAGAAACAAGGAGACATCGATGCAACCAAAACCGCATATTCGCCCCGAGTCATCTGGTGTTCGGATGAATGATTCTCGGGAGGGTTGATCGTCGTCACCCCGGCTTCTTTTGCGGCCATGGTCACGAATTTCAAAGCTTGGGAAAAAGTTACTTTTTCATGCGGATTGAAATTCGAGGTATGCTCAAGAATGCCGTATCGAACGGCACAAGCCACCACTCCAAAAAACCAGTCATCTATATCTACATCGGCGAAAGGTTGATCACTTCCACAATTCGCCGTTAGTCCAAAAAGATACATGGGAATCTTCAGCGCTTCGGCACGCGTCAAAAGATCTTCCGAATGAAAAGCTCCATCACTTTTCCCGTCAACAGCACATTCTCCATAGAGATACATGACGGCTTTTCGAATCTGACTACCCATCGTGGCATTATCTTTGAATTGATGCTTTTGTTCTCGCCCACAGTTGGTAATCATCGGACATCCGAGAAGAGCACCGCAAGAAGCTGACAGCCAGCCATCATCTGAAGTTTCATCACCACCGAAAGCTTCCTCACTCTCACAATTCTCGCGAGCAGAATTAGTGAGTTTCAGCGCAAAGTATTTGCCATAGCTGTCGTAACGGTCATCTCCACGAGTACACAAAGGAATTCCATTCCCATCAGAGAATCCCATTTCAACAGACTGCCCTGTAGTGCAGTTCTCGAACTGAAAATGGAGATGTTCCCCTGATGAAAATCCGCTACTTCCAATCTCTCCAATTTTGAGTCCTTGGCAAATTGAGTCGTATTCATGAACCGTTACTTTGAGTAAATGCGCATATCTGGAACAAACGTTATCCCCATGGTTAATCACCACCGTATTACCCCAGCCGCTGTCACCCAAGGAAACTTCTTTTACGACTCCATTTGCACTCGCCAAAACAGGCTTCCCTTTGTCTGCATTTCCGGGCAAGTTAAAATCCCACCCAAATTTGCAGCATTCATCCGTGTGAGAAGATTCGCAGTACGAAACCTCGTCGGCAGGATATCTTTCATCACACATTTCACAGTGTGTGCCCCAGGACTGACTCACTTCCCAGTCGTAGCCTTTGGGCACGGGAATCTTGAAACTTTTGCCTCCACCTCCTTCGTAAGGGAAATTCACCACCTTTGATTCTTCTTTCTCTTCTCCGCAAGAGAACAGGCCGAAGAACATGTTCATTGCCACCAGAATCGCGACCTTGTGCAACATGAAGCACCTCCTTTTGCCCAAAGGCAAAGTTAAAGAAACCACAAACTAGACCAAAGATGTCAAAGGACATCTTATGAACTATAGCAACCTATGTTCACAGGAATGAGTTGAAAGAATTACGGACTAAAGGCATCTTATAAAGATCCTGGTCGTCACAGAAAATCTTTTTAGAAGTATGCCAATCGTAACTCTTAAAAAAGATTTGTAAAAAAATAACAATTTCAAAAAACAGTACGAGCTTCCCATAAACAAAATTCTCCCAAAAAGACTGTTGATCCATTTGCATCAACAGTAAATATTTGCAAAAAATAAAATCAGGCCTAACATAAAAAATAACCAAACCGATAATTCTATAAATATGAAAAAAATAATTTTAACCATAGCAATCATTAGCACTCTATTCGTTGCTGGGTGCACGGATGAAACTCAGTGGGTACGAGTTCCGACAGAATCTTCTTCTATGGATCAGCAACTAGTTTTCAGAGGTGATGCAGCATTATCCGGTTGGGGAGTACAAGTCCCATTTTACGCCGGAGATCCGGAATTGCATTTTCATGTCGCTCCGGAGTCCTTAAGTCAATTACCTCAAGATTTTGATTTTGCTCAATACGACTACAATTTCAAATTGGAAAATGCTAATAAAGAATTTATCCAAATAGTCGCAAGATCCACGACAGCCTCTAAATCAGAAGTTTTGGTAGATAGAATTATCATCCCCCAAGAAGGACATCCCTTGCTTCACCTCATGGAAACTCCAGGCAATTCTACTTCACCACAAAGCCAATAATTCCTCCTGGTACATAAATTTCTTTCACGATAGCGCCTTCTACCAAATATTTTGCGACATTTGGATTCTCTTTTGCTAAAGCAATCGCCGTTTTCTGATCAGCATCTTTAGCAATTTTAATATCGCCACGCACTTTTCCATTTATCTGGATACCAATTGTAACTACATCATCTACTGTTAATTTTTCATCATAAATTGGCCATCCCGTCTCAAGTACACTGTATTTCTCTCCCAAAATTTCCCAACATTCCTCCGCTAAATGAGGAGCAAGTGGTGCAATCAATCTCACTAAAACTTTTTTGCTTTCTTTTGAAATCCCTTCTTTTGTAGCTAAATTCACAAATTCCATCATGGCGGCAACAGAGGTATTGAAATGGAAAATTTCGATATCTTCGCCGACTTTTTTTACTAATTTATTTAAAGCTCGAGTTGCATTTTCAGTCTCTTTTTTTACATCTTCGCTATTTATCAAAATCCAAAATCTCTCTACGAATCTTGAAATCCCGGTAATACCTTTGTCATTCCAATCTCCACCATCTTGGAAAGGGCCCATAAACATTAAATACATGCGGAAAACATCACTGCCATATTGTTCCACAAAAGAATCAGGGCTTACTACATTTCCTTTAGATTTACTCATTTTCGCGCCATCTTTTGTAATCATTCCTTGGTGAACCAATCTCTTAAAGGGCTCTTTAAAATCGATAAAGCCGAGATCTTTCATTACCATATTTATGAATCTCGCATAGATCAAATGCATACAAGCATGTTCTGGTCCGCCGATATACATATCTACTGGCAGCCATTTTTTCATCATGTCTTTGTCAAAAGGCTTGTCAGCTAATTTGTTATTTGGATATCTCAGATAGTACCAGCTTGAACAAACGAATGTATCCATTGTGTCAGTCTCTCTTTCAGCATTTCCTCCACATTTTGGACATTTGCATTTTTTGAATTCATCACTTTTCGACAATGGAGATTTTCCATCATTTCGAGGAGTAAAATCGGTAATATTTGGCAGCATTACCGGCAAATCTTTTTCTGGAACAGGAACTTCTCCACATTTTTCACAGTTCACGACTGGAATCGGTGCACCCCAATATCTTTGTCTGGAAAGTAACCAATCTCTTAATTTGTAATTAGTTTTGAATGTTGCCAATTTTTTGCCAGCCAAAAATTCTGTAATTTTAGTACGTCCATCAGCAGACGATAATCCATTAAAATCTTCTGAATTAATCAGTACGCCATCTTCGCAATACGCACCATTATCTTTCATGTATTTCTCCATCTCTTTTTCGCCATGCTGTTTTTTGTCAGCAATGACTATCCGTAAATCTAATTTGTATTTCTTTGCGAACGCAAAATCTCTTTCGTCATGAGTCGGGACAGCCATCACGGCTCCAGTTCCATAGTACACGAGTACATAATCAGCGATCCAGATTTGCACTTTTTCTCCGTTCACAGGATTGATCGCATAACTTCCGGTAAATACTCCGGTCTTTTCTCGAACTTCAGAAGACCTTTCTATATCGCTAACCTTCTTTGTTCTTTCAATGTATTGCTTTACATTCTTTTCTTGTTCTTTAGTTGTCAAAATTGGAACAAGTGGATGCTCGGGAGCAAGCACCATATATGTGCATCCGAAAAGGGTATCGATTCTAGTTGTATAAACTACGATATTTTCTCTCAACCCATCGACTGCAAAAACTATTTCACTTCCGACACTTTTCCCAATCCAGTTTTTCTGCATCGTCATCGTTTTTTCAGGCCACTGCAATCCTTCAAAATCCAATAATTTTTCGGCATACGAACTTAAATTGAAAAACCATTGAGAAAGATCTCTCTTGGTAACTTCAGAGCCGCAGCGATCACAAGTGCCATCTTGTACTTGTTCATTTGCGAGTACTGTCTTACAACTTGGACACCAATTTACAGGGGCATATTTCTTGAACGCTAAACCCTTTTTATACAATTGCAAAAAGATCCATTGAGTCCACTTATAATATTCAGGAGTAGACGTGACTACAGTTTTATCCCAGTCATAAAGAGTTCCCATTCTCTTCAATTGAGTAATCATATGCTCAACATTTGCTGCAATACTTTTCGTAGGATGCACACCCGTTTTGATCGCATAATTTTCCGCAGGCAATCCGAAACTATCGAATCCAATCGGTTCCAAAACGTTATATCCTTTCATTCTCATATATCTTCCAAAGCTGTCAGCCGGCGCAAAATTATACCAATGTCCGATATGAAGTTTATCTCCGGATGGATAGGGAAACATTACAAGGTTATAGAACTTTTTCTTTTTTGAATCTTTCAGGTCAACATTATGGAGTTCACTCTCTTCCCATTTTTTCTGCCATTTTAATTCAGTTTGCGAAGCTTGATATTGAGCCATAGGGATATATTTAAAACGACTAATTCAAGCGCGATTTTACTTGAGATTAAGGCGCAAGGCAAGAAGGAGCGACAGACTCCCAAATTACTCCCTAGTCTTTCATCAAACCTATATTGAAACTAATTTTTTCAACCATTAGCCTGGTATCATTAGGCCTGGAATTATCTTCGTCATCCTTTAGTTCGGAGTCATCTTCGTGTGGCAAAGGTAAAATTTCTGAAGATTTAGTGTCTGTTTTTTCTTCAGGAGGAGTTTCTTTATGCATTTCATTCACTTTGTCTGTAATGTCTTTGAGAGAAAAAATAATTTCCACCACTTTTTTATCGCCATCCAAAATTGTATGAATGTTGAACATAATCAAAGAACCTTGATCTCCATTTGATTTATGTAATCTATAAGGACCAAGGCCTTCAGAATCATCACCATTTTTAACTATTTTTGCATGAGTTGAGGCCAAATCGGCTAAGTCTTTGCCATTAACATAATCAAAGAACAATTTTCCAGTTATTAAATCACAATTTTCTCCAATTAATTCACAGAAATTTTTGCTAGCATAAGTGAATTTTCCTTCGGCATCAGTAGCAAAAATCATGTCATCTGAATCTTCAAAATAAGCCTTATATTTTTCCAGTATTTTTGAATCAAGATCTCCTTCGGATTCCGTTTCTCCCCCGCGCTCACTTGAAGTGGAATGACTGACATTAGTTTGTACATGCCCTAAATTTTGGCTGTTGCCGCTTAGCAAAAACAGCATAATTGAAAGGGAAACCATGAAAATCGCTGCAACACTTATCGCAATCTTATGAGTTTGAGTTAGCTTAAGCATTGTGTTTTTTTATTTGTTATACATCATTATAATATAAAACAGCAAAAGTGTCAATATAGACGCCAATATCAGCCATATCTTCAAAAAGAGCATTTGAGCGGTTTCAGAAGTGCTTTTATAGAACAGCCTTATTATGGTATAATAATACTCGAAGATTCCATTCATAACCTCATTTCAATGGATAATGTAAATACAACCAATGAAGTAGATTCAAACGCGATTTTACCAATTTTGAAAAAAATACCTCTTTTTTCTACTTTAGATGAAGTTTTGCACAAGGAAATTATTAAGCACATCGTATTAATGTATTATCCAGCCGGTTATCAAATTTTTAAAGAAGGTGATTCCGGAGATGCTCTTTACTTAATCCATAAAGGTAAAATTAGAGTTTATCATGAGCCTAAAGAAGGAAGTCTTCTCCCTGATGAAGTAGCCGAACTAAATGATGGAGAATTCTTCGGTGAAATTTCTCTTATTTCAGATATCCCTCACACCGCGGCCGCAAGAACACTAGCTGAAAGTGAAGTTTTCGTTTTAAGCAAGGAAAACTTTCACGATTTAATGGCTGGTAATCCAATTCTTGCAAATAAAGTAAGCTCGATCATAGTAGAAAGGCTAGAAGCCAACGATAAAGATAAATAAATTTTATTAAAATGCTTTTAGGATATTTAATTTTCTCACATTTAATAGGTGATTTTGTTTTCCAACCAGAAAGGCTAGTTATCTATAAAATGAAAAACATCAAAGGAGTATTGATACATGTTTTAATTCATTTTATAGTTGGGAATATCGTTCTATTGCCATTCATTGTTAATGGATACAGCTGGTTGATTGGAATGAATTTTGGTATTTGTTTCTTCCACTTTTGGATTGATCAGGCAAAAATAAATTACGATTTAAAACACGACAAAAAAGTACAACCATTTGTAATTGATCAGTTACTTCACTTATTAACAATTCTAGTTGCCTATTTTTTCACAAATAATATTGAACTAAAGCTTGCCAATGGATTGGTTTATGAAATTTATACCAACATCAACATCATTATATTTTTATCGTTTTTTATTTTCTTAAGCAGCGCAATTGAAACTTACCGTTACCAAATTCTAAGAGAAAAAAATACCATGATTAGATTCAATCCAAATCCAAAAAAAATTCTTGTAAGAATAAGCGCATTTAGCACAATATACATTCTATTTATGCTTTTAGCTTTTTACGCTACCAAGTAAGATTTAAAGATTTTTATGCTCCGGGAGATCTTCGTCTGAATCTTCAGGGCCCTTAGTTGTAAGATGGTGGTGGTGATGATGTTCTTCTGCTTCTACAGCACCTACTTCTCTGGCGCTGAGTTGTTTTTCTGAACTCAAAGCCAGGAATGTAAAAGTCCAAACCGTATAAGAAAAAATATCTACAATTCCATTCAAATAAGACGCAATAATCAATCCTATTCCTCCAATAGCCAACCCCACTATCACTCCAGTAACAGGTAAAGCAACTGAAGCAATATATCCGCTAACCAAGATAATAATCCCAGGAATTGCCAGCACGATAAAAGCCTGGATGATAATTCTGATACCAATAATTACCATCAAAATGGTAATCAAAAAGGTGGATTGCCAATGAGTGATCACGAGTTTTCCACTTTCTTTCATTGATTCAAAAACTTTTTTATCATCAATCACGATATAAAAATCGGAATAAGTGAAAAGAAGAGTCAAAAGTAAACTAATGAAAATAAATATAATGAAAGCAGGAAGTAAAAATTTAAAAATAGCCGGTCCGAGATTTCTGATAACAAAAGACATCTCAATCAAAATTGAGAAAAAGGAAAAAGTTTTGATCAATAAATGATACTCAAATAGCGGCAGGAATGACATAATGCCATGTCTTAATCCTGTCCCTACTCCTGCTTTTTGGCCGTTGCGATTTCTAGCAATCATTTGGATTGCTGAAGCCATCGCAATAGTTGGAAAAAGCATATAGCAAATAAAAAATATCACAGCCAAAACAACGAGAGGGACTGTCCACGACATGTGAGCCTGAATGAAATCCCAAATCAAAGTCACTACCTGAGTAAGAGAGCTATGTTCGGCATTATCAAACATCCACGAAGTTTTGAAGGCAAAAATCTGATAGGCAATATATCCAACTCCAACTGAAGTGCTCAGGATAGCCGGGAGGAAGCCAAACCAAAGAATGAGTTGTTTATTTTTTTGAGTATACGTCCACGACTCTGCGATGATTTGTTTATAGTCCATACAACCAATTCTACTTTGGATAACCAGAAAGTCAATTTACGAATTGACTTGAAGATGTGCCAGCAATATATTAGCGGTATGACGCCAGAAGAAAAACCATGTATTATTGAAAAAATAAAAAGTCCCGAGAATAAATTTACTTGGGTTTCTTTGAATAATCCTGACACGAAAGCGATGGATTATCTGAAGAGAAACTATAAATTTCATCATCTTGATTTAGAGGATTGTTTGTCTGAAATTCAACGTGCCAAGATCGATGATTACGATGATTATTTATTTATCGTTTTACATATTCCGATTAAATCTGGCAGAGGAAAGCATATAAAAAATGCTGAAATTGATTTATTCGTTGGACAAAATTTTATAGTTACACTGCATGATGACAACGACACTCTGGAAAAAATATTCACGAAATGTAAAAAGAGTGCAACTGCAAAAGAGGAGTATATGGGAAAGGGAACAGGATATTTCTTATACATGATTATTGATGATCTTTTTGAATCAGGGTTCCCATTACTGGATGAATTGGGAAAACAATTAAATGAAATTGAGCACGATGTTTTCGATTCTGACTATTCGAGAGATTGTTTGAAGGAAGTTTTGTGGTTAAAGAAAGACATTATCAACTTTAGACGCATCGTGATGCCACAGCGTCCGATTCTCGCCCAATTAGAGCATAAGAATAAAAAATTCCTTCCGGAAAATCTGGATGTATACTTCGATGACATCGTAGATAAAATTGAAAAAATGTGGAACACGTTGGAAAATTTACAAGAGTTGGTGGGCTCACTGCATGAAACTAACGAATCTATCATTTCTCACAATACCAACAACATCATCAAGATGTTGACGATTTTTTCAGTAGTTTTGCTCCCGATGACTTTCATTACAGGTTTTTACGGGATGAATGTAGAGTGTTTGCCATTTGCAGGACATCCTCTTGCGAGTCTAGCGGTAGCCGGAATTATCGCAGGAGTTGCTTTTGCAATGATTGGCTATTTTCGTTACAGAAAGTGGATGTAAGGAATCGTCTATAGCTTGCTAAATTTGGACTTGCCAAAGATGAGTTTTTTTGGTAAACTTCATCCACGGATTTGTAAGGATCAAATATTTACTTATTGAATATATATATGGATAGAGATACGAAAAAAGACCTAATGAAGAAGTTCGGTGTTCACGAAAAAGACACTGGTTCATCAAAAGTTCAGGTTGCCATTCTAACTGAAAGAATTAATGAACTTTCAGACCATTTGGAAACACATCCAAAGGATGCTCACAGCCGTCGAGGTCTACTCGGATTAGTTGGAAAAAGAAGAAAACATCTACAATATCTCAGAATGCACAAGAAAGAGGATTATGATGAGACAATAAAGAAGTTGAAACTGAGAAAATAGTTCCTTGCGCAAATCGATCCTTGAAACTTTATATATCAATCTTACCCTTAAAATGGGCTAGGATTCATTAGAAGTTACAAGCTTTAGTGGATTTGGGAAGGAAATAAGCCCCAAATCGGTTGGAGCTTGTTACTTTAATGGATTTGGTTTCGTTTATGGGTAAAAACTAACCCATAAAATTTATGGAACCAAAAACATTGGTGATGGACCTCGCAGGGCGAGAGTTCAAGATTACTAATGCGCCGATTGTATCATACGCAAGCGGTTATGCTGTTGTATCTTTGGGAGACACAGTCATAATGGCCAATGCCACCATTAGTCCAAATGCGGTTGACGGGGACTTTTTCACTTTAACCTGCGATTATGAGGAAAATATGTATGCTGCCGGCAAAATCAAGGGCAGCCGCTTCATCAAAAGAGAAGGAAGACCATCTGAAAATGCGATCTTGATTTCTCGTTTGATCGATCGTCCGATTCGTCCTCTATTCCCAAAAAAGACTAGAAATGAAGTACAGATGATCTGTACAGCTTTGTCAGTGGATATGGAAGTCGATCCAGCAACTACCGCTCTAAATGCGGCATCTGTAGCGATGCTTCTTAGTGGAGCTCCTTTTGAAGGGCCGGTTGGCGCTGTCAGAATGGGATATGTTGATGAAAAGTTAATAATAAACCCAACTTATCAACAATGTGAAGAAGGCAAAATGAACCTTGTTGTAGCTGGAACTATGGACGCAATTACCATGGTTGAAGCTGCAATGAAAGAAGTTCCTGAAGAAATCGTTCTTGAAGCTTTGGAAATGGCTCACCAAGAGATCAAAAAGATCTGCGAATTTCAGTTGAAATATGCTAAGCAATTTGAAATTAAGCCAATTGAATTGACCCTAGCAAAAGACAATGAAGAAGCATTGAATGCAGTTAAATCATTTGTGGAGGCTGATGAAACAATGCTTGATGTAAAAGGCGTAACCAAAATGGAGGTTAAAGAAAAAATTCACGCTATCGAGGACAAATTGATCGAAAAATATGCTAAAGAAATTGAAGCAGAAAAATTCTCAGAAGGTGAATTAAAGGAAGTTTTAAATACCTTCTTTGAGAAGAGAATGCGTAAAAACATTCTTGAAAAAGAAGAGCGTCTTGATGGCAGAAAACTAGATGAAGTTCGCCCAATTAACGTAATTCCGGATGTACTACCACGCACCCATGGTTCAGCCATTTTCCAAAGAGGTGAAACTACAGCTTTGACTATCACCACTTTGGGAAGTCCGAGTGATTCTCAAATTGTCGACATCATGGATAGCGACAAAGTAAAGAGATACATGCATCATTATCATTTCCCTCCATATGCGACAGGAGAAGTAAAAAGAGTGAGTGGTCCAAATAGAAGAGAAATCGGGCATGGAGATTTAGCTGAAAGAGCCTTGATCCCAGTTCTTCCTGACGAAAAAGATTTCCCATACACAATCTGGTTGGTTTCTGAAATTACCAGATGTAATGGTAGTAGTTCAATGGCTTCTGTCTGCGGTTCTACATTGTCATTGATGTGCGCCGGAGTTCCGATCAAGAAACCGGTTGCCGGAGTTGCCATGGGACTTGTTCACAATGGAGAAACAGGTGATTACAAAATTCTTACCGATATCCAAGGAATGGAAGATTTCGCCGGAGATATGGATTTCAAAGTAACCGGTACTAGAGATGGAATCACTGCTTTACAAATGGATATCAAGATCAAAGGCTTGAAGATTGAATTGATGAAAAACGCTATGGATAGAGCAAAAATAGCTCGTGATTTCATCATGGACAAGATGCTTGCCGTTATTCCTGAAGCTAGAAAACAATTGTCAAAATATGCTCCATTGATTATGAGCATAACTATTCCTCAAGATTTGATCAGAGTGGTTATTGGAAAAGGTGGAGAAACAATCCAAGGAATGATCAAGGAATTTGGAGTAGATATCGATATTACAGATGACGGACTTGTCACCGTTACCGCTCCAAATCAGGAACAAGGTGATAAGGCTATGAAAGCAATTAGAGATTTAACCAGAGTTCCGGAAGCGGGAGAAATTTTTGATGGAAAAGTTACCAGACTAATGGAATTCGGTGCTTTCGTAGAAATTTTGCCTGGAAAAGAAGGACTGGTTCATATTTCAGAAATGGCTCATGAAAGAGTAAATAGAGTTGAGGATGTGGTAAAAGTAGGAGATGCTGTAAAAGTAAAATTATTAAAGATCGACGATCAAGGCAGATATAATCTTTCAATGAAAGCTTTATTAGCTGGATCTACAGCTGCCAAATACGGGGCTCACAAGGCAGCAGCTCCAAGGCCAAGTCGTCCCGCTCCTGCAAAAGCAGAGTCAAAGCCAGTTGGAGACAAAGAAGGCAAAAATGGCGCGCCAGTGCCAGGAACACAATCGGTAAGGAAAGTATAGAAAACTTGAAATAGAACTGCTTTGGTAGTAAAACGACAACGACGGTTCCGTTGGCAGAGCCATCTCATCCCCACAGTCACCCCCAATGGCAAAATCTTTTTACCAAACAAATATTAAAAAGTTCTAAAATATTTCTAAAATCTCAAAAAACATCAAAAACCGTTGACCTTACAGTGTCAGCCAGCTAAAATTACGCACGCAATTTTAAAAACTAGTTAGCGGGTATCGTATAACGGCTATTATGCAACCTTGCCAAGGTTGAGACACGGGTTCAATTCCCGTTACCCGCTCCATAAGCTAAACAAGTACTTACGAGTACTTTCTTCCATTATTCCGAAGCGATTAATCTCAATTTTGCCCAATTCTTCTACTTTTCTTATCTCTGGGAGATGCTTCTCAAAAATAAAATAAGGATGTTTAGCTTCTATGTGCAATTTTTTGTCTTTCAAAATAAAGTTCGCCCCAATTTTTGAAAGTATAAGTTTCTTTGTCTTAATATCCTGCTTTTCAAACTGCTCCTGAGCATTGTAAGCTAGGTCAAAAGCCTCTGCAATATTGTCAGCCCATTTGTCAGCGTTTAAATCCGTCTGTTGAAGCAATTCCAACAGCCTGTCTCTTTCCTTTATAATTAGAGCTCTTCGTGTCTTAAACTCTTCGTCACTTAATAAACTTCCATTAGAATTTTCGGGAGAAATTTTTAGATTCAATAGATTATCAAGCTTTTTCTGACACGCACCATGAGTGTTTTTTATTGATGCAACCTCAAATAATCGTTTCTTATGCTCTTTCTCTTTCATGACACTGAGATGTTTTATAGCCCATTTATGAAAAGCATCAGAAATTTTTAATCTTCCTAAATATTCAATAATCTGATTTTCAAGCTCCCTTAATGTAATAGGGGATTCAACACAGTCTCTTCCTTTCTTTTGTCTAGAACATCTAGCGTATTCATATTTTGCATAATTACCAGTCTTTTTTATTAGTTTTTTCCTGTACTCAACAACAACGGATGCTCCACAAGGACATTTAACCAATCCAGAAGTTAAGGACTCATGAATTTGAGGTCTTGGAACGTATTTTCTGCCAATTAAAACCTGAACACGTTCAAACTCATCCATAGTCACCATAGGAGGATAATCGCCTTTGTACAAATCACTATTCCATTCAAACGTCCCCGTGTAATAAATATTCGCAAAAGTCTTATAGATTGTGCTTTTAGATATAGGATTTGCAGGAGTTCTCTTTGTTGGGCGTGTAGTCAATCCCCACTTATTAGCTTCCCTTACTATGTCTAAGATTGAATACCGACCAGTAAGCATCATATCCCACATTTTACGAGTTAAATCAAAACGTTCAGTGTCGGGGAGATGTCTTTTCTCTCCCTTTTCAGCCATTCTATCAGGCATATATCCCAAAGGTGGCTTGGTTGGCATTTGTCCTAATTTACATTTTTTTAGCATGCCCCTTTTAACATCAACACTTAATTTTTCGGAAGAATACTTGGATTGAGATAGAGACAATCCGAGCATCATTTTACCTTCAGGGGAATTATTAAAAGTATAAGAAGCAAACTGCAATTCTTTAATTACTCCTCTATCAAGTAAATGCATTATCATTCCCCCAGAAAGTGGCTCGCGTGATAGCCTGTCGGGATGCCATGCCAGAACACCCTGATACTTACCACATTCTAAAAGCTCAACCATCCTTTGAAATTCAGGTCTGTTATAAGGCTTATAAGCACTTTTAGATTCTCTGATAATCAGAGCGTTATCAGATTCAACAGGAAATCTTCGCTGTATTTCCTCTATTTGTGAGTCTATTGATAGTACTTGTCTGTCCTCACGGTCTTCTGTAGATTTTCTCGCATAAATGATATATTTCATGTCCTTTTTTATAGAGTAAAGAAATTAGGTGTTTGAGTCTCTTTTTATCGTGTCGGAAAATTAGGTTTTATTAGGTTATTCCTAAAAGGGACGGCCGATGTGGCTACCCAGCTCAGAAACGCAAAGCGTGTCCTTGTTGGCACAACGGTCGCCCCTTAAGAGCAACAAAACACGCTTTTGTTCTTTTCTGAGATTTTGGGTAGCAGATACATTATAATCCATGCTCAATGATTGTAAATAACTATTTGTCTTATAATAGATCCATAGCTTGATTATATCTAACTGCATTCAAAGTTGAATATTCCTCAAGCTTTCTTAACCTCTTTACTTTCCGAGTAGGGAATCCTCTATATTGCCATTTGCGGATAGTCTTATAGAGCTTCTCTATTTTATCGTCAGCATCAAGAAGTTTTCCAAAATATTCAAATTTGGCTCCACTATGCCTTTGGCTCTCATAAACTACCCCAGCACAATGACGGCAACCAAAGTAATCAGAATTAGCTTTATAGAGAGTATAAACAGTTCTTCCACAGTATCGGCCATTTTTAAATAAAGAACATTTAAAAGCCCACCTAAATCCACCAATATTACAGGGTACTTGAATTAAAGGAAACGAGTAGTCCATAGATTTCTTTTCGCCGTTCCATCTGTCAGTTATAGAATACTGAAAATTTATCTTTGGTGAATCAGCTGTTGTATAAACCATTAAACTGATTGATGATTTATGGCCAAATCCAGAAGTCCAGGTAATTCCTCCGTTTCTAAATCCACAAAAATAGTCATGTTGCTTCAGCCATTGAGTATCAACTTTTAAACTTCCTTCCGCTGTAGATTTAGTAGCATACATTCCCATACTGTTTTTATACTGTTAATAAATATCTGTTTTGCCTTCTAGAATTCAGAAATTGTTAAGGATAGAGAATTCAGTCATTTCATAAGACAATATTAAGCAGGCATTAACCCCTATTTTGGAAGTCATTAGCTAATAAATTGTCTTTTTTTAAGTCCTTCACAATAAGAGTTCTGATGTATGAGGAGAAATTTAAATATTCTCCTTTTGCCTTCTTTTCCGTTAAGCTCAGAAGCTCAATCGGAAGATAAACACTCTTCAGTTTAAAGTTCTTAGGGTCAAACATTGTTGTGTTTGGTTAAAAAATATTTAATTTATCTTCAAATTCTCTGCATACTTCATCAACTTCCCAAAGGTTAATCCACAAGGCTTCTTTCTGAAATAAATCTAGGCCTCTAATATTAATCTTCAGCCAGCCAAGCCCATTACTTTCCTTGGTAAATACATTGCCTATGGATAACCGCTCTTTCGGTATGTCCAATTGTTTTGATACATTCATTATTTTATTGGTTAGAAAATACATGTTCTGGATAATCTCTCTCAAATCCATCTGAATGTTTATACTTCTTAGTCTCCTCTAGGTTATTCTTCACTAAACTGGTCTTATCTGATTTAGTCTGTTCTGCTCTATTCTGGTCTAGAGGTTTTCTAGAATAACTATACTTCTTCAAATCTTCAGGTCTTTGATAGTAGCTTGGTGGAGTAACATGCCTCGTCGGTTTGTAAATTTTCTTATCAATAAACTGCCTAGTCCACCAATCAGCAACTTGTAAAAATTCATTATCTTGATAGAGAGCAATTAGACTGTACTTTTCCAACTCTTTCAAATCCTCAACCACTTCATCAAAGGTGATATCCTCATCATAGGGGAATACTTTGTTCTTAACCAATCTAACAGGAATTATCCCATCATCATCGGCATACAGCATGATTCCAGAAAAAAGATGGCGTTGTCTTATAGTTAATGCCCCATAAGCAAAGGATTCAAAGTCATCTTTATTTATCATTCTTCTGTTGGCCATTTTGAGGTGGTTTACAGTATATTAAATAATAAAATTGCAGTAATTCAGTGCCCATAGCCTTCGCTTCCTCGCAAGTTAGCGTCTTCCCAAATTCTTTTTTATATATTTCTATAAATTCTTGGATTGATTGATCGCTTAAATTCACTTTATAAATGTTTTTTATTATCAAAAAACAGGACTTACCTGCTTACGCAGTAAGTATATCAATTCAGGAATTCCTTTATCTATTACTGAGATTAAAGATTTTTACACTTATTTATAAACTTAAATTACTGAAATCTACTTAATAACGTCAATATCATCCGACATAACAATATATTCATTCTTTATAGAGAACAGTCTATTAATTTTATCCTTTGAAATTACCTTTGAAAATTTATTTTTCAAAGAGTCTTTATAATTATTCACACTTTTTTCAATATAGTTTCTATACTCCCCAACTTTTTCCTCCAATTCTTTAATCTTTATCTTATATGGTGGATGACCATTACATAAGGAAAATAATTTATATGGGAGAGATTTTGATTTCAATTGAGATTTTAGTCCTCCACAGGTAATAATTCTGTTGGTTAAGTCTACTATCAATTTATTGTTGATTTTATCTTTAGCTATAATTTTTTGGTTTTCATATAGGGGATAATATTTTAAATCAGAAAGTAAATCGTCTGTTTTTCTAAAAGCTTCAAAAAATTTATCTGTTAGAGATACTCGTATCTGATGAAGACTGAATAGTGAATCTATTTCTAGGAATTTTTTCACAGTCAATATCCCCTGCCTCTCAAGAAAATACAGACACAACAAAAATGCTATTTGATTATCGTAAGGGAACTTGATTACTAAATTATTAGGCGAAAATTTTCTTAGTTGTTTATAAATATCTTCTGCAATACTTTGTAATTGAATTTCTTTTGAATAAAAACCATGGCTATCTTGAGTAAGGTTATTGTCATTAAAAACCTCAATATAATGGTTTAACTTTTCTTTTAATTTTTTCTTGTCAAACAGTATCTCAATCAAATATGGACCACCTTGCTCATTTTTCACCACTTTCTCAAATTTAATTAATTTTAAGTCTACATAATCAAATAACTTATCAGCTTCTATAGGGCCATTTAAATCAAGTTCTAAATCACTTTCTGTAAAAAAGTCATTGCATATATCTAAACTGACAAATTTATAAATATTAGTATTTTCCTCAGGTTGTAATTTACTTATTGCCCACAAACAGTAAAACCTTTTTTCATTGTATCTCATTTAGATCAATTAATGGATTCTATTAAAGTATAGCATTAGTAATTGTTGAGTAAATAAACAATTTCTTTAGAAAAATTAATCTTCATGTTAAACTCTTCATTGACGTTCACATCCCTGTAATTCCAAAAATTAGAAATCATCTTTTCTGCAAGCAAATAAGAAGTTCAGAGCAAGGTGGGGCAACCATACTTGCCATCTGAACCTTACTGCTTGCAGTATGGGGATGTGGACGTCCAAGTATTGGTTGTCCCTTTTGTTATATGCAGACCAAAAAAGTTGAAGAAATGACGCAGAAAGAGCTGATTGAAATGGTAAAACAGCTCAGAAAGCGTAAAAAATATGGCTTAGTTTGGGAAGAAAAAACGGAGACAGTTGTTGAGAAATGCAGAAAAGAATTGCCAGTTTTAGAGGAAATAAAAGAAAAAACAATAGAAAAAGATTCAAAAGGTCCAGTAAATATTCTTATTGAAGGGGATAATTATCACTCTTTATCAGTTTTAGCCTATACACATGCAGCTAGGGTAGATGTTATTTATATAGACCCCCCATACAACACAGGAAATAAGGATTTTAAGTACAACGACGAATTCGTTGATTTTGATGATAATTTTAGACATTCAAAATGGTTATCTTTTTTAGAGAAAAGATTAACAATATCAAAGACTTTGCTTAAAAAATCAGGGTTTATTGCAATAAGTATAGATGATAATGAAATGGCCTCACTTAAATTACTTTGTGACGAAATATTTGGTGAATCCAATTATCTTACGACGGTTGTCGTAAAGATGTCTCATCTTAGCGGTGTTAAAATGAGTCATTTGGATAAAAAACTCCCAAAATTAAAAGAATACCTTCTGATATATGCAAAGAATAAAAATGACCTGCAGATTCAGCCTATTTTTGAAAAAGTTGAATGGGGGAAAGCATTTTCAAGATATAATAGCTTTATTTTTTGGGACAAAGAAAATCCTCAGGATATTACTAGATGGAGAGTCTCACCTTTGAAACAAGCCATGATTGAAAGCAAAGTAGATATGTTTAACGAGCAGTCAAAATACGATTTTTGTATCAAAAATGCCAATAGAATATTTCGTACCGCTAGAAACAGGTCAGAACAATTTATACAATTACCGAATGATGAAAAATTCAGAAAAATTACTACAAGTACAGGATTGGGGAAAATAGCCTATAAAAGAGAAGAAGTAATATTCGCAAGTTCAAAACTAAAAAATGTAAATAATGGTGAATTTGCCCCAGTAGAACCGCTAGGAGACCTATGGACAGACATTGGAATAAATAATTTACATAATGAAGGGGGAGTTGATTTTAGGAACGGTAAAAAGCCAATAAAACTTATAAAAAGAATAATTGATTTGAATCCTAATAAAAAAGCTTTAGTTGTTGATTTTTTCGCTGGTTCAGGGACAACGGGAGAGGCGGTTTTAAGTTTAAATCATGACAACAATGGTAAAAGAAATTTTATCATCTGTACAAACAACGAAAATAAAATCTCAGAAGAAGTTTGTTATAAGAGAATTAAAAATGTAATAGATGGATATAATAGTTCAGAAGGAATCCCATCAAATTTTCATTATTTCAGGACATCTTTTGTCCCAAAATCCAAAGTTACTGATGATACACGCCGAGAGCTAATAAAAAGGTCAACAGAGATGATATGTATACGTGAGAACACATTCGTAAAAATTGCTGATAATAAAGATTTTAAAATTTACGAAGATGGGACTCATTCAACGGGAATTCTTTTCAATTTAGATGAAATAGATATTTTTAAAACAAAGATAAATTCTGAGAATAAAAAGGCTAATATCTATGTATTTTCTCTAACAAACGACACTTTTGATGAAGATTTTGAAGATTTGAAAGTAAAACACGAAATATGTCCTATTCCTGAAAGCATTTTGGAAGTTTATAAAAAATTATTCAAAAACTAATATGCAATTAAAAAATTACCAAAAAACAGCCGTAGATAAACTCATTAAGATTAATAAAAAATTACTTGAAAAAGAGGGGCAACATATCTGTGTATTTAAAGCTCCTACAGGGTCAGGGAAAACAATTATGATTGCGGATTTTTTTGAACAATTAGGGATAGAACATATGCAATCACAGTATGCATTCATTTGGATTAGTGGGAACAACCTACACAAGCAAAGCAAGGAAAAACTTGAACAATACTTAAATGCGAGTAGATATACTTTTTCTTTTCTTGAAGACATACAGGGCAACGAATTCAAAGAAAATGAGGTAGTATTCGTAAATTGGCATAGTCTTACAAAACAAGACAAACAAACTGGCGAATACACAAATATATTCATGAGGGACAATGAAGCAGATAAAAATCTTCGCACATTCATAACTAACACTAAAGAAAAAGGATTAGAGATGATTTTAATTGTTGATGAAAGCCATTATCATTACTGGTCGCCAAAGTCACAACAATTAGTTCAAGATGTTATAAATCCAAAATTAACACTTGAGGTCTCAGCAACGCCAAAATTAACACCTTCTTCAGAAGACTTAATGAACGAAGAAGCTGGTTTCGTATCAGTGAAATTTGAAGATGTAATAGCTGAAGGAATGATAAAAACGGAAGTAGTTATCAATAAAGAAATAGGGACTTACACAGATTTCAATAAAGCGGCAGATGAAGTAATTCTTTCAGCAGCTTTAAAACAACGACAAGAATTAGTCGAGTTGAATAAAAAAGAAGAAATAGATGTGTCTCCATTAGTTTTGATACAGCTCCCAAACGAAAGTGAAAAAACAAGTGTTGAAGATAAAACGAAATTAGAATTCACACAGAAGTACTTACAAGAGGAACATGGTATTAGTGTAGAAAATGGGAAATTAGGTATATGGCTCTCAGAAACAAAAGAAAATATTGACGACATCGTTAACAACAATAGCGAAGTGGAAGTGCTTATTTTCAAGCAAGCAATAGCGCTAGGATGGGATTGCCCGAGAGCGCAAATATTAGTTATGTTCAGGGATATAAAGAGCACGACATTTGAAATTCAAACAGTCGGAAGAATTATGAGGATGCCAGAGGCAAAACATTATATTAACGATGATTTGAATAGGGCATTTGTATATACCAACCTAGATAAAATAGAAATAGCTCATGATAAAGAAAGCCAGTCATTTTTCCAAATCAACCCAGCTCATCGTAAAGGGGATTATAAGAAGATTTCACTCCCTTCAGTGTACCTAAGTCGTATAGACTACGGAGACCTTACTTTGAAATTCAGACAGCTATTTATATCAGAAGCTAATAAGTACTTCGGAATTACAGAAGATGATTTTGCAAATACGGCAAAGGAACAAGCTGATATCAAACTAGACCTCTCACCAAATGAATTAACTCAGTCAGTAATTTCAGATGCCGTAATTAAAAGAGTTGATAACGCAGAAGATGTAATAGGGAAGATAGTACATTTCACAGTGCCAGAAGATGATTTAAAGTTTAAATTTGAATATTTTGCAAAGGCTAGCTCCTTACCTTATGCGCCAGTGCGTTCGCATACAAAGATACAGCAGGCAATCTACGATTGGTTTGACGATTATTTAGGCTATAAAGACGCCAGTAGGCTTGAAATTCAAAGAATTGTCGTTTGTTCAGCCAAAAATCAAAAGGTATTCAGAGACATTATTGAGGCAGCAAAAGAAAGATTTAAAGAAGTAGATAAAAAGGATAAACAAGCCAAACAAGTAAGAAAAGAAATTGTTTGGGATGTGCCACCAATTGACTATTTTAATGAACTATTTGAAAAAAATCCTGCTGGAAAATATGCGATGGATCCATGCTATCTAAAAAAAGACCATTCACAACCAGAGATAGAATTTGAGAAGGAAATTGCAAGTAGTAAGAAAATTGAATGGTGGTATAAAAATGGAGAAAACAAAGAAATTTATTTTGCGATTTCATACATGCATCCGAAAGACAACGTATTACATGCTTTTTATCCTGATTACATCATAGTCTCAAAAGATGGGTCGGTTGGCATATATGACACGAAATCTGGCTTCACGGCGGATAGTTCTGAGACCGAGGCAAAATCAAATGCCTTGCATGAATATATTAAATCGTTGCAAAAGAAAGGAAGAAAAATACAGGGAGGAGTGGTTGTTTTTAAGAAGTCAGGGCTGTTTGTTTTTGGAAATGCCAATTACAAAAGCAATACAGACGACAAAGATTGGGAGCGTATAGATATATAAAACAAAGCTTATGTCACAATACTATAAAGGCAAACGTACAAAGAACATTTATGACCCAAGTGCAAAAGAGCTCTTTAAATTGAGCCGTTCAAAAATAGATGATTTTTTGAAATGTCCTCGGTGTTTCTATATTGACCGTAGATTGGGGATTGCTCATCCACCAGGATATCCATTCTCGCTCAACGTAGCAGTGGATATGCTTTTGAAGAAAGAATTTGACGCCTATAGGGCAAAAGGTACTCCACATCCAATCATGAAGGCTTATGGGCTTAATGCTGTGCCATTTTCTCACGAGAAACTTGACGAATGGAGAGACTCTACTCATAAGGGGATTACATACCATTTTCCAGGCACAAACCTACTTATTACAGGGGGTGTTGACGACGTTTGGACAACACAAAATGGTGAACTAATAATTGTTGATTATAAGGCCACTTCTAAGGCAGAAGAAGTCACTTTGGATGCAGAGTGGCAGGAAGGCTATAAACGCCAAATGGAGGTCTATCAGTGGCTATTTAGAAGGAATGGATTCAAAGTCTTTCCTACGGGCTATTTTGTGTATTGTAATGGAGTTACAGACAAGGATGTATTTGATAATAGGTTGGAATTCAATATAAAACTTATCCCTTACAAAGGAGATGATTCATGGGTGGAGAGGACAATCAAAGATTTATATAAAACTTTAAAAGGTAATAAAATGCCCAAAGAGGGGAAAGACTGTGATTACTGTAAATATATTCAAACTATAAAAATAGTTTTTGAAAATTCATAACAAAGAAATTAAACTTTGAGTTAATAAAGTTTAAGTATACAATAAAAATGAAAGGTCCCACCTCATTGATAAGAGCCCCTGGGCTCTTCACCTCGGTGATAGATGAGGTGGTCATTTGTTATAGAACAAAGTAGTACCATTTCTAAAAATATCAAAACAACTTTTAACCTTATCCGATATACAGTCAAAAGCTCTTTGCTCCCCCTTCTCATATTTTATAAAAATTGACCAACAACAGTAATCAGCCAATTGACAGTTAATATCACTAGAGGTCTTATGGAAATATATATAAAAGGGTTTCTTAAAATTTTCTTTTAAATATTTTTTCAGAAATTTTAAAATATACTCTCTTTTTCGTGATTGGAATATTGCCCCCAAAATCACAACAATGGAATCTATGTCACTTTTATTATCATAGCGTTTAAATATATATTTCAAAAGATTTTCTGATAGTAAGTGGTAAAATTTCTCCTCATTTTTTACAGTTTTAAACTCTGAATTTTTATAAATTGATTGCTTATATAAACTAGGATTAGCCTTGTTTTTTTGTGCAACAATAGCATCTATCTTAAAGTCATTAAGTGATTTTATTTGTGCGAATACCTTATCTCTAATAGGTTGCTTATCTTCTGTCGCATGAAAAGCCTCCATGCAATTTCCTGAAGTTAACAAATCATATTTCAAAGAAAGAAGGCCCAATCTGCCCTTCAAGGGGTCTATTGTAGATATTGACGTTAGTACATAATATTTTGTTCCATTACGACTAAAATCTACATTCCCAGATTCATCAATAAAAATATATAGAACTTTTTGTGTATTGGATAACATCGGTTATATTAAATATATATGCACAGAATAGTACAAAAAATAATTTACAAATCAATACATTCATTACTCCAACATTGGAATTAAATAACAATTAAGCTATAACTCCTACATAACTCCTACGTATGCAGTCCGCACATCGTTCCATAAGGAGCTCCAAGGTTTTTGGCTTACTTAAGCCGTTATTTGGCAATAAGTATATAAAGTTGCAATAACTCTTGAGCCATTACATCAGCCTTTTCGTAAGGGAGAACTTCCCCGAACTGTTTTTGGTATATTTCAATAAACTCTTGAACAGCTTCCTTTGGTAGTTTCATATTTTGGTAAATTAAAAAATATTCTTGCTAAACAAGACAGGGTACGATATACTAAAAATACACCTATCGTACCCATGTATATTATGTATCTGTCAGATCGTACAATCAGAACCTTAAAAGAGAAATTAAAAGAACTCAATTCTTTAAAGCCAATTTCGTCAAGTATCTTAAAGAAAATAAGAGAACAATTTGAAATTGAGATGACTTACAACTCAAATGCAATTGAGGGGAATTCGCTGACTCTAAAAGAAACTTTCTGGGTTATCCAAGAAGGGCTAACTATAAAAGACAAGCCTTTAAAAGATCATCTGGAAGCCAAAAATCATAAAGAGGCGTTAGATTTTCTCTATGAGCTAGTAGACCCAAAACAAAAAAATACAATATCCGAACATTTGGTAAGACAATTGCATCAGCTTGTTGTACAGGATTCACAGAAAGATATAGCGGGACAGTATAGAAATGGAGATGTCTACATAGGCGGAGCCAAACATAGGCCACCGAGTCACATAAAAATCACTCGTTTAATGCATGAGCTTATTCAATGGCTGAACAATAATAAGAATAACCATCACATCATTGAGCTCGCGGCAATATTGCATCACAAATTCGTGAATATACATCCATTTTGGGATGGGAACGGAAGGGTGGGGCGTTTACTAATGAATATTCTGATTTTGAATGCAGGTTATCCTCTCGCAATTATTTTACGAAATGACCGTAAAAAATATTATCGTGTGCTTTCACTTGCGGACGAAAACAAATACAAGTCACTTTGCGAATTTATTGCACAAGCGGTGATCAGAAGTTTAAATATTTATTTGAAGATTTTGAAACCTGCTAAAGACAAAAAACAGAAATATGTAAGCCTAACAGAACTAAGCAAGAAAAGTCCATATTCAGCCATGTATTTAAGAAAGTTGATAAACCAGGGGAAACTGGAAGGATTTAAAGAGGGAAGAAACTGGCTTTCTTCGGAAAAAGCTTTAAAAAATTACATAGATTCCATATAGACAATGCTGGTGGAGTTTAAATTACTCTTATGTTACTTCCAATACCTTTGAACTATTTCAACCATACAAGAATTATATCCCACAGTCCGCACGTCGTTCCATAGATGAAAAATATACAGGCAAGTGGTGCAAAGATTTTGAAAACCACGCCAAGAGCAAAATACCACCTTTCACAGTAATTGCAAATCATTTATTAATTTTAGGGTCTGTAGGGTAGCACGGGGATTTCGTGGATGGAAAGCGGCTGCCAGTGGGAAGAAAAAGTGAGGTATCAGGTACCCCGTCTAGATTCTCGTGGAATCATTAACGGGAAGACTTGATGACGACAGCATTTTCTTTTAGTAGGGGGATGACCCTACAGACCTTGCAGCCGGGTGGACGACTAGAAAATCGCACCTGAACGAATTACTGGAAAGTGCAGCTAGATGCGCATTTCTGCGACGAAAGGTGGTGTACGGATGTTGCAGCCTCTTCCGATTACGTGCCCTGCGCTTCTGCCGCAGGAGGGCTACTTCTTGCCGTTGCCGCCCTTGCCGCTCTTTCTGCGCTTCTGCCGCAGGGGGGGGCTACTTCTTGCCCTTGCCGCCCTTGCCGCTCTTCCTGCGCTTCTGCTGCTGAACCGGGCACTTGCCCTGGGCGTCCTGGTGGTCCTGCAGTTCCTTCATCGTGACGAACTTGCGCCCGCACTTGCTGCACCAGAATTTTCCGTTCTTTCCCATCGGCTTCTCGCTCCTTCGTGCTACCCTGTTTTCAAGCTTGGCGATCATCCCAGACCGCTGCTTTTTACAGGGTCGGGGCTTAATACCCCAAGTTGGGCATATTTTAACCTGAAATTTATTTATGTCAAACGAATGCAGTTCAAAATCATAATCTTTGTCATTGAAGGCTGAATATTGACAAGATGATTACACATGATAAAGTAGACATCCTTTAATTCAGGAATTATTCAAATGGCAGCAGAAATATCACGAGATCATATAGCAGACGGAGTCGAATCCTTATATCAACCGGGTCGTAGTGGAATATCTCAGTGTAGAGTCCTAAGACCGGCCGGAAGAGCAGTTTTAAAAGATGGATCATCCCTTACTGTACTCCCAGAATCAAGCCCTTCATCGCCAAGAGTAGTAGAATACAATCCCAACGGATTTAAAAAGCCACAAACGGTGATATTAGGCGTAAATGGCTATATGATGCCTCAAACAGCTATGATGACCACGGAAGTTTTGGGAGGTCATTGTCGTGGTGTAATGCGGGTAAATGATGTGGCATATTTGGGTTATGCTCATGCTCAGAGAGGTAAGGAAACAGTTCTTGAACATAATGGTGATCACACTTTGAGTACGATTTTAGATCAAGTTTCCCGTGAAGTAGGAGAAGCGTTATCTCACTACCCGGATGCAGATTTAATTTTGGATGGACATAGTCAGGGAGGCCAAATAGTTGCACATATTTTAAAAGATCCGGAGAGATTTGGTTTAACTCGTGATAGAATTAGAGGAGCAATTTTGAGGCATTCAATCCCGATTCCGGATTCCACAAGAACATGGCTAAGTCCCAATACAACCCCTACAGCCATCAGAAATATAAGAAAGGTTGTTGGAGCGGCAATAACTAAAAAAGGATTTCTTTGTAGAGGGAAAGAAGCCAATAGACTGTTTTTTGATAATCAAGCTGATCTTCAAGACCCTAGAGTTCAGAGACTTTTAGAAGGAACTCATCCGGCAGAAGCTGCTTGGTTTTTACAAACTCTTTTGCATCCAAAAGGAACTTCTCCTTCTTTCAAAAAAGGTGAACTTCAAGGACGTAATATTGTAGTTATGGCAGGCTCTCAAGATCACTTATTCCCCGAAAGACTTCAAAAAGGTACAGCACGCTACTTAGAAAACATTGCTGGAGCAAGGGTGAGTTATTCATCCACTCACGGAGGACATTTTAGCTCAATTTTAGGAGGGTCAGCGGCAAATGAGGCAAATGCAGTAGCTTTAAGTCGATTTTTTTAGAACTTCCACTCCGGCCCACGCTAATTCAAAAACGGTCTGCATGGTGCTATAAAAATCTTCATGTTCAATAATTACTCCCACGAGTTCATCTTTGTGATACGAATAAAGCGCGACCTTATTATAAGGGAAAATATCGATCTGAATTCTAATTGGAAGTTTTTTAGAATCAATATATTTTAGTTTTCTTAGTTGTCCCTTTTCGGTAGCGGCATGCCGACTTCCCATCGGAATATATCCAGCCACGATCCCGCGATACGTTATTCCAAGCTCAATTCTGCGATTCACGAAATCTTCTTCGTAATATTTTTTTATCTCTGGATGAATTGTTTTTTCATCAATACACATGAAGCTTAGTCTTGTAGAACCGGGAGCTTCCAGCAAAATTTCGCCAATTTGTTTAATCCCTTCCACCCCCTCATAGAAAGTAATTTTAGGTTTTGTTTTACTAAATTTATTTTGAACAGCCAAAAGTTCCGGTAGCATTTTTTGCAGTCCCTTAGCTCCTTCCATGAATTTGTTAATGAGAAAAGTGGGATCAGTCGGAACAAAATATTTCACTTTATTACGAACATAAAAAGAAATCAGTCCCTTCTTCCTCATAGCATTTAGCAGGCTATAAGTAGACGTCCTGTTTTCTCCAATACTTTTAGCAAGAACATTCGCTCCACTTTCTCCAAATTCCAGAAGTTTGAGATATATCTTTGACTCCCTCGGAGTCATGTCCAATTTTTTGAGCAAATTTTGATCCAAGTTGACTTGATTAATCAACACTTTAATTATCGCATGAATAAAAGGATAAATCAAGCAAATAGCAACAGGCTGTCTTATGATAATTGACTATCTTTGAAATAAAATAGATAATGCCACCCTACAAAATTAACCAAAAAAATATGACTGAAGCAGATCCAAAAGCAGGCCATCGCATCGAGGTAAATGAGTACGGAGATGATGTAAAAAGTTTAGGATTCAAAACTCCTGAGGGAAGCGATGCCACGATTGGAGTTATCAATCCGGGGAAGCCTCAAGCTTTTACCACTGATCGTCAGGAAATGATCACGATCCTTTCTGGAAGATTGCAAGTATTCATTGAGGGAGATGTGGGCCCCGTTATTCATCAACCTGGACCATCATTCGTGTTGCCCGCAAAGTCACGCGTCACATTCCTTGCCTTGGATGATCAGCAAGTAGCTTACAAATGCGTTTATATCCCCCATGAAAAAAGGCCTGCCGTAGGAGAACCAGAAGCTGTTGTCGACACCTCAACAACTGCCCGTGCCGCTGCACAAGCCTTAGGTCCAACCAGTAGCGCACCTGGTGAAGTAAAGGGAGTTTTTGACCCAACCTACGTCGGATAATCATTAAAAAATGCCAGATATTTCTTCGCAAACATTCATTCAAGATTTCAGAGACTTATTTCTAAAATCTCCACAATGTGGATCTTGGAGCAGAGCCAGTGAAAACTGTGATTATGGCGACATTATTACAGTCTCAAAAGATTGTTATATGTGTTTCAATTCCGGTAATTGTCGCAATGCTTATTATTGTGAAGATTCTCGCGCACTTACTGATTGTACAGATTGTGCCTTTTGTGAAAACTGTGAATTAGTTTATGAATGCACGGATTGTGATGATTGTTATGATTGTAATTTTTGTCAGGATTGTCATAACTGTAATGGCGTTCAATTTTCTTATGATCTCAGGCGTTGTAAAAATTGTATTGGTTGCGCTGGGCTTAGAGATAAGGAATATTGTATCTTCAATAAACAGTATGACAAAGATCGGTATGAGGAATATTTAAGCCAAATAAATCTCACAGATGAAAAAGTCTTAACTAAAATTAATGATGAATTAGAGAAATTAAAAAGAGAAACACCACGTATGTTCGCTCACCAATTTGATACTACCAATTGCACTGGAGACTACATTTATCATAGCAAAAATTGTCACATGTGTTTCGATACTAGGCACACAGAAGACAGTGGGTACATCACTCAGGCAAATCTTGATATGGGAACAAAAGATAGTTGGGACTGTGGGCCGATTCCTACTGGAATGGATCTTTGTTATGACGTTTCTTATTCACATTATCTATTTGATTGTCAGCATCTTTATTGGTGTGGAAACCTCAAAAACTCACAGTATTGTGCCAATTGTATGGAGTCCGAAAATCTTTTTGGTTGCCAGTATTTGCAACATAAAAGAGAGGGATTTTATATTCTCAATCAGAAGGTTGATGAAAAATATTTTCACGGAAAGGTAGCTGAAATAAAAAAAGTGTTAGATGAAAAGGGGATATACACTCTCCATGATTTAATTTATAAGAATCTTAATAATCAAGAATTGAAAATTTCAGATTCACAGTTAAGTCGCGACTGCCAAATTTGCAAAGAAAAATTTAAGATCATTCCAAAAGAAATTGAATTTTACAAAAAACATGAAATCAGATTGCCGATATATTGCCCTTTCTGTAGGGCCGCTCAACGCTTCGACTTAAGAAACGAGAGAGAAGTTTTTAAACGTAAATGCGACGCCTGTAAAAAGACTTTAATCACTACTTATCCACCAGAAAGTCCTCATTTAGTTTATTGTTTAGATTGTTGGTGGAAACACATTAAGTAATCAAAATGATATTATGGATAAAGGCGAAACCAAAAAATGTCAGCAATGCGATAAAGAATTTTTAATAACTTCTCTGGAGCAAAAATTTTACGAAAAGAAATCTTTAGCCGCGCCATCAAATTGTCCGAAATGTCGCCGTGATAGAAGAAGAGGCTTACGAAATAAAAGAAAACTTTTCACTCGAACATGTGACAAATGTGGGACATCATTAAAAAGCACGTATCCTCAAGAGAGCCGGTATAAAATTTATTGTGAAAAGTGTTATCTGGAATCTATTTAACCTTCAGCCTCAGCTGTTTTTGAATACGTCGGTTTAGTGATTTTACCAACAGAGAATCTCATGTATTTATTATTGCCCTTAGCTTTATCATCTTCAGTATTCATTGGATGCTCAACTCCGATACATCCCGTCTCTTTATAAATCTGCATCGCAGTAACTCCTTCACGCATTCTAAGATCTAGATACAGACCCAATGGTTCATCAAGTTGTCCTTGTTCAACTTGAGGTTGATCTTCTTCAAATAGGTGTTTGTATTTGCCACTCTTAATCAGGAATTCAAATAGGCCTTTGCGCTCTCTTCCCCAGAAACGATGAAGTTCTTTAAATGCTTCTTCATATCTACCATCAGGATCATCCAAGAAGGCCATCATCAAAGCACTTAATTGATGTCCATGTCCGGCAAATAGAGTCATGTCTGCATTTTGAGTAGCTTCATAAAGTTCTTTATTAGCAGAGAAGAACATACCTACTCTTAATCCCGGAACACCATGTGTTTTAGAAAGGCTTTCGATGAAAATAACACGATCCATAATTTTAGGATTACTCATCACTCCATTGATCAATCTTTTAGCTGCATCAATTTCCATGGTACGCAAATATACGACATCCAGAATAATGCTAGCTGCAGGATTTCGTTCTAAAATAGCTTCACAAGTCGCAGTTAATTGTTCTCCGGTCATTGCTGTTCCGGAAGGATTTCCTACGGGAGTAATATACCAAGTATCATCACGTCCATCTATATCATGAGTATCATAGAATTGATGAACTTTTTCAGGTGTTAATTGTAATCTATCTTTTTGTTCTGTCCTAATTTGTTCAAATTTCCCCGGGGTCTCAGTTGTCACAGTTTTCATAATGGACTTCCACGTTCCAAAGCTGTTATCAGGGTAAATATACCTTTTTTTGAGACCTTTTTTCTCAGCCAATTTATTTAGAGTGATATTAAGAATTGTAATTGCATGCATTCCCCCGGGAGTAATCGTGGAGTTTCTTTCCAATACTTCCATTAGATTTTCATCAACGGTCTCGGTCCTAATTCCTCCCTCAGCGGCTGGGTCGGGAACTTTTTTCTCAACCGGATGAGCGCGATCAGAAAAAGCATAATATCTATTCCAATTTTCAAGAACAATTTTTCTTGCCGGTCTGTAACCTCTAGCGGCGTAATCATAGCCACACCTTGTTTTTCCTCTTTCAGGATCAGTTAAATATTCAAAATTTTGCTGGGATTTGGCTAATATCTCTCTCACTACTGGCCACATAAACTCTGGGAAATCCACGTCTCCTATAGCCATCATTGTAATATCATTTTCCTCTTCTTGATCTTGTTCCATTAAACGAATATCTCCATGTTCTTCACCCAGGTTTGCTAAAATGCCTTTCACAACCTCTCCACACATAGTGGTCTTACGAATATCAGCTCCTTCAAAATCAATCTTTATCTGAGCATCAGCAAATACTACATCGAAAACGAGATCTCGAATTCTTCCATTAAATTCTTCTCTCATCATTTGCACGCGCACTTCAGGCAAAATGCGATCTACATGCGCCTGTACATCTGGATTTATTTCTAGGCCCATAATTACACGTCAAAAAGGCCAGAATTATAAAACTTGGCAGCGCTTTAGTCAAATCAAGTTGATCAAAAAACTAACCCGAACTACCCGGAGGCTCTCCCGGAGGAATGCTATTTTGTTTAGATTCTCGATTATATCTTTGTTTGCCGGCGACAGACATATCTCGCAATTCAGCAACTTGAGCGGGTTTTTTAGTAGTCATTCTGGAAAGACCTTTTATCCATTTAGTCAAATCATCCTCGTTTCCAGCCATATATAAGCCCACAAATTGGAGAAAGAGTTTTCTCATTTCTTGATAAGTCGCTTCGATTCTCTCGGGGTGAAATTCATATTTGCCATCAGCTTTTTTACTAACCAATCCGGTTTTCAGGAATAGTTTTACATTAATAATTCCTTCCTTGTCGTAATCATCGAATTCTTTTTTTAGTCTTGGACGAGCTAAAGTAGCTGTTTCCAATCCGACAGCATCAACTGCATCTTCTCCTGTTTTTTTCTCCACAAATTCCACAGTATCTGACAAATATTTTAAACAATATTTCACTTGTCCTTTCATCATCGCTTCAGATGTGCCAGATGGAAGAGATCCTTTTCTTTCACGTTCATAAGTAGCTAGCATCGCCGCCCAAGTAGCTTTTGTCTCTTCAAATTCCTCAATCTCATCCGCAAAAACATGACCTAATTCATGACCGGCAATAAACTGTGCAACATATTGATTGCGAACTTCATCATTCACCAAAAATCCTAAATCTCTATCAGCACTTTCATCACCGAAAACTTCTCTAGCAATCGTATCTCTCAAAGGCTCTCCTTCAAAAAGATCAGTAGCTGATACATAAGCTTTTACACCTCTTTCAGTGCGAACATCTGGATAGTTTGGCCCAACTTGAGCCGATCCAAGCAAATCCATAGAATTTCCGCCACCACTAATCACATTGATCATTCCCACATGTGATTTAGCCATCGCAGAAAGTCCATCTGTCAAAACGGCAGCTTTCGGCCCAAAATGGGCTTCAATCATTTCAGTCAAAGCGGTCGTGTTTTCTCTTTTCATCGCCTTAATCAATGCATCTGTTTCAGGGGTGGTGTATTGCACGGCTAGTTTTAATTCCGGAACAACTTTTGTTTCAGAAGGATCAATGGTCGAATCATAACCATTCTCAATCCCATGAATAAACTGGATACGGTCTTGGCATTTAATCCAAGCTCTATCCACAGTTTTCCACAATTTCACGGATTTCCATTCTCCTCCTTCTTTTTCACTTTCTGTACAGCTTAGAGCAGCTTTATAAGCTTCTAAATAATTAACTAAAGTTCTGCGATTCATTTTGCGATCAAATTCTTGAGCCGGAATAGCCGCTACCTCCCCAATCAATTTTTCTATTGTTGAAACTAATCTTTCATAATCTCCGGGGAACGCTAAGGCATAGGGGAGACATTCGTAACCATCAGGCGTCTTGATAACTACAGCATAAGGATCATCCAACTCATTTTCTTCTAAATATGATTCAGCATCTTCCTGGAATTTCGGATCATCATGGAGTTCTTTTGGGAAAATCTGCTGTCGCCATTTGATATAGATCTCATCAATAGAAGGAATCATTTCCTGGAATCCTAAAATTGTAGTTTTTTCAACCTCCGTAATCCCGAGCTTTTCGCCATATTCAGCCAAAGCTTTTTTAGTTAATTCAGCAATGATGGCATTTTTAATCACAGTTAATCTCAAGACCAAAGTATATTCATCACTTCCCTTATCAATCTGTAAGCTTGAAAAATCATTCAAGCAAACAGCATTCATAATATTTTCATTTGGCCCTTCAAAACGATCCAAGATCTCTCTAAATCTAGAATTTTTTTTCAAAATATCATTAGACTCTTTTCTGATTCTCTCAAAAAGTTCTTGTATTGAAGTACATTCAGCAAGACGATCTAAAACATCAGAGTATCCAGTATCAGCAGTATCTTGCAAAGCATCGGCAGTTGCAGTCGTTCCTGTCTCAACAACCTCTGCACCAGCATCAAGAGCACCACTATCTCCTTCAACTGGATCTGTTGGCAAAAAGGCATCATCTGGTTTTCTAGCTGTTGGATCTCCCATCTTTCAGGGTTTTAAGAATCTTATTAATTTCGGATTTATCTTTAGCTGCCTCTTTTTTGGCATTACGGTTACGACCGATTTCCGTGATCGTAGAGGCAAATCTATTTAATTGTTTACTCAACATAGGTATTCACAGGTTAGCGTCAAATTATAGCACTTTGATTGTTTTTGGCAAGAGGAGAGCACTATCAAAAAATCATGAAAAATACCCTTGACGCCAAAAGTAAAAAATGTTATTATATAAATAGTTTCAAAAATAAAAACAAAGATCATTTACATCAACGGCTAAAAATAATCACAGAAGTGATTTTAAATGTTTCCCTGGAGACAGCTATACTCATTCCTATCAGCAGTTTTCCTTTGACCCTACAATTTACGGTCAGGACTGCTTGGCTGAGTATAGCTTCCTCTAGGGAAATACCCGTCTTGCTCGTCAAGACTGTATACTCGCAGCGGATTGGTTTCGTAAGATTCCTATTCGTAAGAGTCCCTTTCTCCTTTATGGGTGGTTCCCATTTTTGGATAGAGGTCTATGTGATTGTCTCTCAACAGAGAGAGTATCTTCCTCGGTATCATTGGTGTGGTCTGATCCTTTCAGGATCTATGGTCAGCTAGCCAACTTATCGTCGTTCTCTGGCGGATTGTGGTGACACTTTCTCGTCTGGAAGATGGTAGATCTTTAGGTCTCGCATCTATCGGCTATCATGGAATCTCAATCTCGTTCTTTACTTTACTGTTTAGGGGAGGCATTCGTGCGGTCGACCTTCGTGGTCGGAGTCTATCATGGTATTTTCTCTCAGAGTTGCACCATTTAGAGCCACATTCCGTTTATATTGGAATGTGGCTCTTTCTAAAAGTAGCGAGCGAACCGGTTCGAAGCGAACGAGCTATAAGCGAGGAAGCGTAGGAGAAAAAGCTTAGAAATTTTGCGACGATCAGGAGTAAAAAATTTCAAGCTTTTTCAGGTGAGCCCTATTGAACTTTATTTTCCCAACGTCTTATCACCCTTCTTCCAGCCTACCGGGCATAAATCTCCGGTTTGGAAAGCTTGGATCAAACGAATAATTTCATCAACATTTCTACCGATAGAAAGATCATTTACCATGTAGCATTTCAAAACTCCCTCAGGACTGATAATAAAAGCTCCTCTTAAACTAATACCGGACTCTTTTACTAAAACATTATAGTGATAGCTGGTTTCTTTAGTTAGATCGCTTAGCAATGGAAAATTCAAATCTCCCAAATCTCCCTTTGACCAAGCTTCATGAGAATAAACGCTATCCACACTTACCCCCAAAACTTGGGCATTAATAGCCGCAAATTCTTCATGTTTTTTGCTCAATTCAATAAGCTCTGTCGGACATACGAAAGTAAAATCCAACGGATAGAAAAATAAAACTACCCATTTGCTCTTGTAATCTGACAAAGAATATTTCTTTTTTTCACCTTTGAAATATCCTTCCATTGTAAACTTAGGAGCAGGTAGTCCTATTTGAAGTGGCTGACAACAGCAGCAATCATCGCCGCAACACTTTTTATCGTGACACATAATTGAAAAAATTAAGTAATATTAAGATGTCATATATTCTTTAATGAGCCTTGCAGCCCTTTGTAGATTTGAGAATGTGAGATTTGGCAATGAAGCACGAGCCATTGTTCGCAAATCTTTCTTTGATCTTTCTTGTTCTGAGAAAAATAAATTAGCAGGAATTAGAACTACTCCTTTTTTTGCCAATCCTACAAATAGTTCTTCAGGAGGCAAATCCAATTTCGTTGCACCTGGAATTCCTCTCAGATCAAAACATGAATAATACAGATTTTTGTTATATGGAAGTCCCAAAATATCATAAAAACTTTCCATTCCTACGCGAATTCTTCTCAAGTATTCATTTCGATCATCATCTCCAAAAATTACATGTGCCGCTCCTAAATATTGAGAAGGTCCGGTAACGAAAGTTACATGTTGGAACTCTCCACGAATCCCTCCTCCTGGAGCTTTTGCGAAAACAAGTAAGCTCATAAAATCTGGAGCTATATCAAGTTTTCCTTTCAAAATATTTTCTGGAATATATTTCTGCGCTTCTTTATGGACAATAAATTCTCCAAATCTTAGCCCCGTACTTCTCTCGATTTTACTGCGTCCACCAATCATAATCGTTCTTTCCGGAGCATAATGCATAATCACATGTTTTCTTTCAAAGAAGAAATCTCCATAAACTTCATCCGACACAATCAGACAATTTCTCTCTTTTGCAAATTTAGCAATCTTTTCCAAAAATTCCTCATCACACATAAAACCGGTAGGATTGTTCGGATCGATCAGGCAAATCATTTTTGTATTCTCTGGAGCAGCCTTCAAGATTTCATCAATATCTCCCTCAACTTTTCCGGTAGCCGGATTTACAGGAATAGGATATGGCTTGATACCGCGATTTTCCATGATCGTATTATATGGAGAATAAACCGGAGAAGTGATCATTACATGGTCACCAGCCTTCAAGAAATCAATTTTCGGATCATTGAAAAGTTTAAACGCAACGCCAATTCCATGAGAAACTCCCTGAATGAAAACTAGATCTTTGTAGTCGATTCCGAGATTATATTTTTCGTTATAATGATTGGCGATAACAGTTCTAATCAAAGTCTCTCCCTGCGGATCCAGATAACATCCACCTGATACTACAGAATATTTAAACATCTCAAAAATAATTTTCTTTTTGTCCCAATTTAGTCCCTGCTCTTTTGCATATTTTTCAATTCTTGTAAGGAAGAAATAAAAATCCTGAGTCAATTTATCGGCTTTAGCAGCGGAATAAGTCTTCACCGCATGATCCTGAATTTTTTTCCATAATGTTTCAAAGTCATCGCGATTATCGGAAACAAAATGCTCTTTTGGATGATTCAAAATGGTGTCTATTTCCACTAAGAAAGCATAAAACTCACGTCCTCTCACAGAAGGAGAATATCCATATCCTGGATCACCTCTGGAAAGATCCACGATATTTGATTCCTCAAGTGCATTAACTGCAAATTCACGAAGCACGCGGAAAATTCTAAAAGGATTATCCAAAGAGATGTCAAACCCCCACTGATTGTCTCGTAGCTTCAACATAGAAATGAGATTAAATGTTACTCTTTATTTCCCCCTTTAGCCCGCACCAGAATACTATAAATTTCCTTCGGAAGTCCACGCCGCTTTTATTTTTTCTTTTGACAGTTACTGCAAAAAACTGTCGTTCTACCGGATAATTTTATTTTCTGAAGTTTTTTGTTGCAAATTAAACATTCTTTGCCAGCTCTTTTATAAACATAAAGCAATTCTTGGTTTTTACCTTTTTCTCCTTTGGCATCCAGAAAATCAGACACACTAGTCCCTCTATTTTCGACACCCTGAATAAGAGCTCTTTTAATTCCTAGAAATAAATTTTTCAAATCGCTTCTATTGAGATTTTCGACGTAACTATTTGGTTGCAATTTGGCATAAAAACAGGCTTCATCGGCATAAATATTGCCAATGCCCGTAATCGGATATTGTTTTAATAGAAAGCTTTTTAGAATTCCTCTGCGCCCTTTCATAATTCCCAAAAATTTTTCAAAAGAAAATTCTCCAGACAAAGGTTCAATGCCCAAATTTGAAATGCCGGTATTTTTTTCATAATCAGATTTTTTGTTGAACCAAATTCTCCCAAATTTTCTGACATCTCTGAAATGTAAAATGATTTTATTAAAAATAAGTGTCGCTCTTTCATGAGACAGATGAGCATTTTGGCGATTCGCGATAATCCTGCCGGTCATTCGCAAATGAATCGTAATTACAAAATTACCTTCGAGAAAAATATTAATAAATTTTCCTCTTCTAAAAATTTCGGTAACTCTTTTGCCTTTCACATCTGAAAATATTTTTTTATTTCCAATAACAGAATTCTGATTAAAAATTTCCACTCGTTCAAAACGGGCTTCCAAAAGAACCTCTTTGAGATCATTCATAATTGTCTCAACTTCCGGTAGTTCAGGCATTTTTAAGAATTACTGTTCGAGAGTACAATCGCCATTTACTTTGCATTGGCAGCAAAGTCTATAATCTTTATCCATTCCCATAGCTTCCAGAGTACCCCTCTCTTTATCTTCCATTGGACTTAAATTCATCGCTCCTTCAGTTACCTTGACTATACATGTTCCACACATGCCATCTTCACATCCATAAGCAATAGACCAACTGTTGCTTTTAGTAACATCTTTTAATTCTGCTCCAGCTTCCACTTCAGCAGAAGATCCGGTGTTTTTAAAAGTAACTTTAAACATAATAATTTTGTTAATGTCGGCAAAACTTTAGTATAATGCTGTCGATTAATCAATATTTATGGAAAAGTTAGAACAACTTGAGCAAGAAATAAAATCTATCAAAGATCGTAACAAAAAGGTTGAAGCAGATAAATCATGGGAAACGAGTCTTACTCGTAAGATTTTAGTAGCAATATTAACCTATGCCGTTATAGTTATATTCTTCTATTTCGCTCAACTTCCCGAACCATTTTTAAATGCAATAGTGCCAACGGTTGGGTTTATGCTCTCCACATTATCAATCCCATTTTTTAAACAAATTTGGATAAAGTACATTTATAAAAAATGAAAACCGCATTTATCATTCACGGAGTAGGAGGTACACCACAAGAAAATTGGTTTCCTTGGCTCAAAGAAGAACTAGAAAAAATAAGTTATCAAGTTTTTATTCCGCAATTCCCAACTCCGGAAGGTCAAACTTTAGATAATTGGCTCGCCACTTTCAAAGAATACGAAAAAAATATTAATGCAGAATCAATAATCATTGGTCACAGTCTGGGAACGCCTTTTGCTCTCGCAGTAGCCGAAAATAATAAATTCAAAGCAGCTTTTTCAGTTGCCGGATTTGTAGGCCTAACAGGTAATATTTTCGAAGAAGGAATGAAAACTTTTACTCTTCATGATTTTGATTGGCAAAAAATTAATGCTAATTGTGAAAAATTTTTCATCTTCGATTCCGACAATGATCCCTATGTGAAACCTGAAAAAGGGGAACAACTAAAAACCTATTTAAAAAACTCCGAACGAATTACCGTCCCGGGAGCAGGACACTTCAATGAATCTGCTGGATACACAAAATTCCCTTTAATTTTAGAAAAGATTAAAACGGTATTTTAGCTCTTAGCTATTGCGTAATTCGCTCTCGTAGCTATACTTTGGACGCAATTAATTTTCGCAAAGACAAAGTATGCCCAAAAAAGAAAAAGTTATCGTGGGAATGTCCGGAGGAGTGGATTCATCCATGGCGATGTATCTGCTTCAGAAAGCCGGTTATGAACCTGTTGGAGTTTCTCTCAAATATGATGTTTGGGATGATCCTGCCAATACGATCGAAGAGAATGTTTGTTGCAGTGATGAATCATTCCAAATTGCCAAACATGTTTGCGACAAATTAGGCATAAAACATTACATTATCGATGTTAGAAAAAAATTCAAAAAAGAAATCGTCGATTATTTTAAATCAGAATTAAAGGCTAAAAGAACGCCAAATCCCTGCGTAATTTGTAATCGTGTTTTGAAATTTACAGAACTTTTGGAATTTGCCAAAAAAGAAAAAGCAAAATATGTAGCCACGGGTCACTATGCTCAGATCTCTAAATCCGATGATGAATATTTTTTGACCAAATCTAACGATCCAAAAAAAGATCAGACTTACTCTCTGTCATTTTTGAAAAAAGAATGGCTCAGAAAAATCATTTTCCCTTTAGGCAAATACAACAAAGACCAAGTTTATGAAATGGCTCAGGAAGCCGGGTTTGGATTTTATCTGTATCGCAAACAAAGCCAAGATTGGTGCTATGTTAGTGACAAAGCAATGAAAGCATTTTTGGAAAAAGAAATCGGAATTCATCCGGGAAATATTATTGATTCTCAGGGAAATATTTTAGGAAAACACAACGGTCTCCATTTCTACACTATCGGACAAAGAAAAGGAGTCGAAATTCCCAATGGCCCTTGGTTTGTGACCGGAATGAATCCTCAAAAGAACGAATTGATTGTTACCAAGCTTGGCACCAGTCCATCTCTATTCAAAAAAGAAGTTATTCTTGAACCCTACAATTTGTTGATCAAGCCATTCAAGAAATCACTCAAGGTAGAAGCCAAAATTCGTTATGCTCAAGAACTTTCCAAAGCCACCCTTTATCCACCAAAAAATAATCAGATAAGATTAGTTTTTACAGAACCTCAAAGAGCTATCACTCTTGGTCAATTCGCAGTATTCTACAAAGGTAAAAAATGTCTCGGCTAAGGCAGAATAATGGAAGCCAACTAAAATTAAAATGCGTCTAAAAACACCAGTTATACAAATAGGAAAAGTAAAAATCGGAGGTGAAAATCCTATCGCAATCCAGTCAATGACCAATACCGACACTGCAGATGTAAAAGCGACTGTTAAGCAAATTATTGAGCTTGTTGATGCGGGCTCGGAATTGGTGCGCATTACAGTAAATGATGAAAAAGCAGCGGCATCTGTTACCAAAATTCGCGCAGAATTAAATAAAAAAGGTTATAAAAATTTACCACTCATCGGCGACTTTCATTTCAACGGACATCGACTTTTAAAAGAATATCCGGCGTGTGCAAAGGCTCTCGATAAATATCGCATTAATCCCGGGAATCTAGGCTACGGCAAAAGTCATGATGAGAATTTTGAAACGATTATCAAAATCGCAATTCGTAACAAAAAACCAATCAGAATCGGTGGCAATTTAGGCTCACTCGATAAAGAGTTATTACAAAAAATGATTGATCGAAATTTGAAATCAAAAAAACCGCTTCCATACAATGAATTGTTAATCATCACTTTTGTAAAAAGTGTTTTGGATTCTGCGATAAAAGCTGAAGAATTGGGTGTGCCACAAGATAAAATAATTCTCAGCGTAAAAATTTCCGAGGTCCAGGATGTAATCAAAGCTTACGAACTTCTCGCTTTGGAAATGGAAAAATCAAAGCATTTTTATGCTTTGCATTTGGGGCTGACCGAAGCCGGATCAGGGCTTAAAGGAGTCATTTCCAGCACGTCAGCTCTATCAATACTTTTACAAGAAGGAATAGGGGACACAATTAGAATTTCTCTAACTCCAAGCCCAAAAGAATCTCGCACCAAAGAAGTTGAAGCCTGCAAAGATTTGCTCCAGTCACTTGGTTTAAGAAATTTTCAGCCACAAGTTACCAGTTGTCCTGGATGTGGCAGAGCAGTCAATCAAATTTTTCAAAAGTTGGCTGAAGAGACAACCAAATTTCTCAAAAAAAACGCCAAGAAATATTCCAAAAATCCTAATTTCAAAAATATTAAAATCGCTGTCATGGGTTGTGTTGTAAATGGGCCGGGGGAAGCCTCTCGCGCAGATATTGCCATAAGTCTTCCCGGCAAAAATGAAAAAGACAAAGCTTTAGTTTACAAAAAAGGAAAACTCTTCAAAACAATTTCCGGCAAAAACATCAACAAAGAATTCCTAAAAATCCTTGATCAATTTCTCTCGATCAGATAGAACTTAGTGGGCACAAATTACCTAAATCGAAACCTCATGATCCTATCGGACAAGACCTTAAAGGAGCTTATTAAAAAGGGCGAACTTATCATCGACCCGATTGATGAACAGTCCATTCAGCCGGCCTCAATTGATTGCCGTTTGGGTGATCATTTTTTGCTTTTGGAAGAGCATAAAATGCATGTGATCGATTTTGAAAATGAGATCCATTATCGAGAAGTTACTGGACCATCTATCAATGTGCCTCCACATACTTTTCTGCTCGCAACCATTCAAGAATATGTGAAATTGCCCGCTGATCTGACTGCTTTCGTAGAAGGCAGAAGCTCAATTGGTAGAATGGGATTATTTATTCAAAACGCAGGATGGGTTGATCCGGGATTTGAAGGCAGAATTACTCTCGAATTATACAATGCCAGTTCTTTACCTATAAAACTCGAAGCCGGAAAAAGAATTTGTCAGTTAGTTTTCTGTAAAATGGATCAAGCCGCGGAAGTGCCATATAAAGGCAAATATCAAGGCCAATCAAAAACAGTGGGCAGTCGTGTCTTCCAAGATCTCGACAAAAATTTAGTAAAAATTGATCAATAATATAAACTCATTCTCATGAAACAATATTTGGAATTAATACAAGAAATTTTAGATAAAGGAGAAGAAAAAGGCGATCGCACAGGTACCGGAACGATCTCTATGTTTGGCGCACAGAAGCGCTATGATTTGCGTGATGGATTTCCAATGGTGACTACTAAAAAAGTATTTTTCAAATCAATGCTTTATGAACTTTTGTGGTTCTTGAAAGGAGTTACCAATGTAAATGATGGACTGAGACCTCATACCAAAATTTGGGATCCATGGGCAAATGAAGCCGGTGATATCGGGCCTTTATATGGTTATCAATGGATCAATTGGGAAAAATTTACGCTCGATAAAGAAACCGGAAATTACAAAATGAGTCATGTAAATCAGATTCAGAATGTAATCGATACAATCAAAAAAGATCCGAATTCTCGCAGAATTATTGTCTCAGCCTGGAATGTGGGAGACCTCGATAAAATGGCTTTAGCTCCATGTCACGCCTTCTTCCAATTTAATGTGGCCAATGGATTTCTCGATCTTCAGTTATATCAAAGAAGCGCCGATACAGCGCTGGGAGTGCCTTTTAATATTGCCAGTTATTCCATTCTTTTGATGATGGTAGCAAAGGAATGTAATCTCACTCCTCGATATTTCGTCCATACAATCGGAGATGCCCATATTTATAAAAATCATGTTGAAGGATTGAAGCTTCAGCTCACCAGAACTCCTCACAAACTTCCAACTCTTAAAATAGCCGATAAACCCTTTTGGGAACTACAATACGAAGATTTCGAATTGATTGGCTATGAACACGACGAAGTTATAAAGTTCCCAATAGCTGTTTAAATAAAACTCGTATAAACTAAAAACAATATGAAAGATTCAAAAATTTATGTCATTGTCGCCGTAGAAAAAAATACCGGAATTGGTAAAAATGGAAAGATTCCTTGGGATTTGAAAAAAGACATGCAACATTTCAAAAAGATCACTACTACTACCAAAGATCCAAATAAACAAAATGCCGTAGTAATGGGCAATATCACCTGGGAATCGCTGCCCGATAATTCTAGACCACTTTCAAAAAGAAAAAATTTGGTACTTGCACGCGATGTGGATTACAAACCAGATAGGGAAGGCATACCCGTAAAAAATTCAATTGAAGATGGACTGAAATTTTTAAAAGAAGACGAGAGTGTTGAGACAATTTTTATGATTGGAGGAGCCTCTATTTACAGACAAAGCGTAGATCTTCCGGAATTGGAAGGGATTTACATTACTATCATTGAAAACTCTTACGATTGTGACACTTTCTTCCCTCAAGTTCCCGGGAGATTTAGCAAAGAAACTCTACTTGGAGAGGACGAAGAAAATGGAATTAAAATAAAATTTTATCTCTACGAAAAAAAATAAAAACAGCAAAAAAAGAGCCTCAATTCACTTATTATTTTACTAAAGCGGCGTCGATAGCTGCTTTGAACTTTTCATATTTCTGAGCTCCCGAAATATATTGACCATTGATGATAAATGAAGGAGTACCTCTGATGCCAACACTAGCAGCATCACTTAGATCTTTTTCAACTTCATTTTTGAACTTTTCGGAACCATAACAAGTCGCAAAAGAAGATCCATCTAAGCCAATTTTAGAGGCAGCCTGTTTCATTGTAGCGTCTATCTTTGAAGTGTCTGCAAAAAGAGTTTTTTGATTGGCAAATAGGTAATCATGCATCTTGAAATAAGAGGTGTCACCTCCTTGTTCTCTAGCACAGTTTGCCGCCAAAGCTGCAGGCATTGCTCCTTCATGGCCATCTAGAGGTAAATCTCTAAACACCAATTTAGCCTTTCCTGTATTAACATAATTTTTCAAGATATCTTGGTAGGCATTTTCATAAAATTTTCCACAATAAGGACACTGGAAATCAGAAAATTCTACAATAGTGACTTTTGCATCTTTATTTCCTTTTACAGGATCATCATCGGTGAAATCCCCGGAAATAAACTTAGGTGCGTTTTGCTCGGCAGCTTGCTGTTGAGCTTTAGCTTGTTGCTCTTGGATATATTCATCCATAGCTTCTTTAAAGAGTTTTTTGGTATTATCGGCCCCACCAATTCTAAATCCCAAGAAAAGAAGTGAAGAGGATAAGACGATAGAGGCTATAACAATGGAAACCGGAAGAGTTTTGTCTTTTTCGAAAAACATAGAAATGAAGTTATGAAGTAAGCAAAGAAAACTATAGTCATATTAAAAATAGAGTCAACAAAAAATCCTTTCTGTGTTTACAAAAGGGATGTGTAGGGTATGGCAACTTGGGAGAGGCGGTCAGTGAGGAGAAGCGAGAATATACCGCTACACATCCGTGGAAATGGACCGCCTTAGAACAGGAACGCCGCGAGATCTAGCGGCGCATGCCCCGCTGGTGCGGGGCCGGGCGGTTGTAGCGCGGCTTGTGCGCCTTGCCACCCGTCGCGATCTCCAACGACGTCATGGGCGTCCGGGAGCGGACGACGGCCGCCGCCGCGACGATCTCATCGGGCGCGAACGCTCCGACGAGCGTGCCGTCGACGATCATCTTGACCATCAGGGGGGTCACTCCGTTGCCGTCGTTGCCGTCAGCGACCGCACCCTGCTCGACGGTCTTGATGCCGAAGTGCACCTCGTCGATGTGCTGCTCGAGCTTGTGCTTGGGCATCGACTGTCCGCAGCGCCCGCAGGTGCACCACACCGTCTTGTCCGCATCCTTCCACGTGCTTCCGACCATGTACCTGGATCCGTTTGCCATGCGCGCATCCTCCTGGATGTGATTGGGGGACCGTTCCCCCGAGAATGGAGTAGAGTCAACCTATTTGACCCGACTCCGCCATACCCTACGATGTTAATGAGCAGCGCCATGCCGCTACACTTTTTCGCAGGGCAAGAACGCAAAATCTCAAGAGCAGGATTATACGCAGTATTATAAAAAAGTCAATCGTCAGTCTCTCATGATTGACACAGTTTTTATCTTATTATCTTATCTGCCCATTACCCCAAATTTCCCACTTATAACTGGTGATTTCAGTTATTCCCATCGGTCCTCTAGCATGAAGTTTTTGAGTGCTAATACCCATTTCCGCTCCCAATCCGAATTCTCCTCCATCCGTGAATCTAGTAGATGCATTTACATATACACATGCCGCATCCACCATATTTAAAAATTTTTCAGCATTTTTTTTGTTCTCAGTAATAATTGCTTCACTATGTCCCGATCCAAAAGTGTTAATATGATTCACAGCCTCATTCAAATCCTTAACTGTCTTAATAGACATTTTTAAGCTCAAAAATTCCATTCCAAAATACTCCTTTTTAGCCTTGAATAAAAGATCTTTAGGATACTTGCCAACAAGATCTTTATACGAATTTTCATCGGCATAAATAATCACTTTTTTATCTGCCATTCTTTCGCAAATCGTTCCTAAATCTTTTAATTTTTTCTGATGAATGATTAAAGTGTCCAGAGCATTACACACGCTAGGACGGCTTATTTTTGCGTTAAAAACGATCTTAGCAGCTTTATTAATATCTCCAAATTCATCGACATAAGTATGCACAACTCCTGCCCCGGTTTCGATTACTGGAATAGAAGAATTCTCACGCACGAAATCAATTAACCCTTTTCCTCCTCTAGGAATAATTACATCCACATATTTATTGGCTTTCAAAAATTGCCCAACAATTTCTCTGTCATTTGGTAAGAGTACAGCTATATCAGCATTCCCCAAAGACGACTTCAAAACTTTTTGAATAATTTTTATAAAAACTTTATTTGAATTTTCGGAAGATGATCCTCCTTTCAGCACGCAAGCATTTTTAGATTTAAAACATAACGCAAAAACATCTACCACCACATTTGGTCTAGCTTCAAAAATGATGCCTATAACTCCAAAAGGCACTGAGACTTTCTTCAAATTTAATCCATTTTCCAATTTCCGCTCCTCGAGAGTTTTTCCAATAGGAGACTTGTATTTTGCGATTAGTTTAAGGCTATTCGCAATCCCTTCAATTCTTTCTCCATTCAAAAGAATGCGATCATAGACGGGATCATCCTTAGAAATTTTGCGTAAATCTTTGGCATTTTCTTGTAAAATTTCTTTTTTACTTTTGATAATCAAAAGAGCTACTTTCAAAAGTGCTTGATTGATAATTTTATCGTCAATCAAATTAAGTTCGCGACTGGCTGCTCGGACTTTTTTTAGAACATTTGATAAATCCATCTGTTATGAATTAAGTTCATCAGCTCTACGACGAGCAGCTTCGATTCCTTCCAATACAATCTTTTCGATATTATTAGAATCCATAGATTTAAATGCTGCTTCAGTCGTTCCACCTTTTGAGGTAACTTTTTCGCGTAAAACACAAGATCTCTCCCCTGAAGTTTTCAATAACTCAGCTGCTCCCAAAAAAGTACTCTCGGCAATTTTTCGCGCTTCCTCATCATTAAATCCATATTTTTTTGCAGCAATTGCTAATATCTCAGCCAGTCTAAAGAAGTACGCTGGCCCGCTTCCACTCAAAGCAGTAATCATATTTATTTTCTCTTCTTTATCCACTTCCACTTCCGCTCCAAATTCTTTTAAAAGTTTTCTTACTGATTTTTTTTCTTCTTCGCTCACCCCTTTACTAGCAATCCAGCCGCTTAAAGATTTTTGTATTCTAAGTGGTAAATTTGGCATAACTCTCACAACTTTTTTCGCATTCAAAAGTCTTTCAATTCTTTCGATCGAAACTCCGGCCATGATCGAAATTACCAATTTATTACTCAAATCAACAGAGACCTCTTTACATAAATTTTCAAAATCCTGAGGTTTTACAGCAATTATACAAGCATCACTTTCTTCCAAATATTGATTGATAGGTTCACCTCTTTCACATCCCAAAACTTCAAATTTATCAATCATACTTAATATCCCAAATATGGCATTTCCCATATTTCCAAGGCCGATTATGCAGATTTTTTCCATTTTATTAAGGGTTATTTGGATTTCTTAGTAGTAAATTTCGTGCCTACATTTTCTCCATTGAAAATTCGGAGTAGGACATCCTTTTCTTTACTGTTTGCTATAAAAACCTCTGTCCCGTTTTCGGCGACATCGGTGGCTGTTTTAAATTTGTTATACATCCCACCTTTTCCAAAAGAGGATTTTTCTCCAGCGGTTAAATTAGTAGGAACGTCAGCTCCACTAGCAAATTCTTTAATAACATTTCCTTTTTTATCTAAAACTCCATCCACATTTGTTAGAATAATTAGCTCATCAGCACAAATCATTTTTGAAATAAGCCCAGCCAATTCATCGTTATCTGTAAACATTAATTCGTCGATCGCAACCAAATCATTTTCATTCATGATTGGCACAATTTTTTCTTTAAACAAAGACTCAATACAGTTTTTGGTATTCAAATAATGAGTTCTATGTGCAAAATCTTCTTTCGTAACCAGCATCTGAGCTACATGAAGTTTGTGTTTTTGGAACAATTTTGAATAGATGGACATTAATTTCACCTGTCCTACTACCGCAAAAATTTGTCTTCTGGTTACTTCATCATGACGATTGATTTTTAGCATACTCTTGCCGGATCCTACGGCTCCAGAAGTCACTATTAGAATATTGTGCTTAGCTCTTATCTTAGAAACTTGAGCAGTCAAACCAGCCAATAATTCTTCATTGATATTTCCATCCTCTTTAGTAAGAGCATTTGTGCCTATTTTTACAACCAAACATTTCATAGAAACACAGATTAAACGGCCCTACTCTAATCTTTTGATCTTCAAAAAACAAGTTGATTAGCATAGTGAAAAGATCATACTCGAACCAGTAATAACAGGATATGAAAAACAGAGCCATAAGATTACGGAAGAAAGGGAAAAGTTAAAGCGAAATAAAGCAGTTATTAAACGTTCCCAAAAGCACTCTTAGTGATTGGTTAAAAGATATAAAAATTTCCAAGCAGGCAAAAGATCGATTAAAGGCTAAATCCTCTATTGCGGGTATTGCTGCATTAATCAAGCACAATAAAAATCAGACAGTGTTGGCAAAAGAAAGAGCAGAGAATATCCAGGCAGAAACAATGTTAGAAGTCGAGTCCATTAGCCTAAAAGATTTAAAATTAATAGGAACTGCTTTATATCTAGGAGAAGGCGGGAAAACAGGGGACAGAGTGGATTTTACAAATTCCGATCCCCAAATTATAAAAATTATTATGAAGTTTTTTAGGGAAGTATGCGAAGTTAAACAAGATAAATTTGTAGTACAGTTATCGCTGCATAATGCTGAATTAATAACTGAAGCAAAAGTATACTGGTCAGATTTAACAGGGATTCCAATCGAACAATTTATAAAAATAAATTTATCCATATCCAAGTACAGTAAAAAAAGAAGAAAAAATATATTGCCATTCGGCACAATTCAGATTAGAATCTGCGACGTCAAACTTTTTCATCGAATCCAGGGATGGATCAGTGGAATTGTTAGGCAGCTTGACATCAACGTGCCGGGGTAGCTCAGTGGTAGAGCAGTGGATTGAATTTCGATCCCTTCGTCAGTAATGGCGAATGAAAAAACTGGGTGAATTCGGGGAAGCCTAATCTTGCAGAAGAATGGTAATCCCGAGCCAAGCCTGCCAGGGTATAAGTTGGCAGGAAGGTGTAGAGACTAACAAGTGAGTCCCAACAATAATCTTGTAAATAGCGCCCAGCACCCCCTTAACGGGGTGAAGATATAGTCCAATCCTACAGGAAACTGTGGAGCAAAATGGAAAATCCATGTGTTGGCAGTCCGATTCTGCCCCTCGGCACCATTTTATAAATTAAGATAATAGTATAGAGCAGCGCGTAGACGTTATTGCGGTTTTGGTGTATAATAAAAAAATGAAAAAAATAATAACAATTCTATTCATTATTGCGGCTCCCGTCATCTATTTCTATATGCAAGGGGAGCCTCCTGTTTCTAGTGGGCAGGATAATTCGATGATCGATTATTCCAAGGACCCGATTCAGGAAGAATATAAGACAAAAGACGTTCTTACCACCAAAAATGATGATGTAGAATTTCAAATTTATCCCGTTGCAAAATATAAAATAGCAGCAGTCGTCGCTTCGAAAAAAAATTACAATTCCAGTTGGAATGGGTGGGAAGGCAAATTGGCTCCGATAGATTTAGCTTTGATTTGGGGGAAATTACCTTCGCCTGAATACAGGAAATATATTCGCTATTCGCAAAGTAGCAGATTCTATTTCTACAGATATGAATTAGATAGTCCAGTAGATAAAGGTTACATAGGACCTCATTCCAGTAATCATCATATTATTCAGGCCAACGATAATATTTATAGAGCGCTCAAGAAATTAGAAGAAGATCAATCAGTAGAATTGGACGGATATTTAGTTAATATTAAAGGTGTTTATAAAGGAAGAGACATTTGGTGGAATAGCAGCCTTACTCGTACTGATTCCGGAGATGGCGCTTGTGAACTTTTCTACGTCACAAAGATTCGCTTCGGGGGAAATATTTATCAATAAAGACTATTTCTTTCTAAACTTCGCGATAAAAAATCCTTCGCTTATTTCGCTTGGCATAGCCTTCAGGCAGTCTTTCACCATAGGGTGAAAACGCATCTCGGCAAAGTGGTCTAACACCGGTAATTTATATTTAAAATCCAAATCGATTTTTTCAATTTTCAAAACATCTTTTAAATCTCTAAGGGCGAAATCAACCATCATTTCATTCTCTTCCGGAGCTAAGGTACATGTCGAATAAACCATCACTCCACCGGTTTTCAAAGCTTTCACTCCTGATTCAAATAATCTTTTTTGCAATTTAGCATTTTGTCTAATATTTTTCTCTGACCAAAATTTATAACTTTTAGTATCAGTTAAATTAATCCTTCCTTCTGCGGAACAAGGCGCATCCAGTAGAACTTTATCAAAAGAATTTGGGAACGAATCTCCCAGGGAAGTGCCATCTCCCAGATTCACGATAGCATTTTTGATGCCCTGTTTATTTAGGTTGTATTTCAGTTTCTCATGACGAATTTCATTGAGTTCATTTGCAAAAATCTCTCCCTGATTCTTCATCATAATTCCCATTTGAGCAGTCTTTGAACCTGGAGCTGCAGCCATATCCAGGACACGATCACCGGGAACAGGATTCAGGAAAATAGCTGGAAGTTGAGACGATAAACCTTGAAAATAAATTTCGCCATTCTCATAAATTTTCAATTTTTCAAAAAACTTTTCATCACGATTTCGAATAATTAAAGCATCTGGCAAAAACGCAATTCTTTCAAACAAAACATTCATTTCTTTCAAGTATCGCATGATTATCTGAATGTCTGTTTTTAGCGTATTTATACGAATAACAGGCAGCCTTACTCCCGAAAATCCTTTGATAATTCTATCTATCGTATGAATATCAAATTGATGTTCCAATCGATTAATAAAAAGCGGATCTAATCTATTCCTCAATTCATTAAAATTGCCCATAACTACAAATTAAACATATCCCAGAGAAATAATAACATGGATAAGCCAAAACAAAGTATATTGTAATGGAAAAACTTACAATAGAATGTATAATCATAGTGTACTAGTACTATCTTACACTTCCAAAAATGAATAATTTATTAAAAAAACTCATTGATCAATTATTGGAGATGAAATCTTACAAAGAAATGGAGCAATTTTTAGAAGCAATTCTTACTCCTCAGGAACTGGAAGCGATCCCGAAAAGATTGGAAATTGTACGTTTACTCAAGAAAGGAGTCAGCCAAAGGAAAATAGCAGAAACTCTTAAGACAGGAATAGCCACCGTGACCCGCGGCTCAAAAGAAATTCATCTAAAACACTTCAAAAACATTTCCTAAACCCTATTTGTCCAACCAATTAAAATACTTCCTCTTAGAAACATTAATGTGATAAGCCAAATTTAGCAAAATAACCGCGGCAACAAGAAGAAGAGCTGATACCAAAAAATGTAATACTTCTGGATAAAAAGGAATAACTACCGCAAGGATTAAACAAATTAAGGCCAGGAGAACGAAATTTACCACGAAAGCATTTAAAGTTCTGTGAACTTTTCCAATAACGGGAATGTTATCAATTTTCATAGAGAGGTTTAGTTATTTAGCTTACATTTATTAATCATACCACAACTAAAATAAAAATAAAAAATTGAATAAAATTCAGATGGTGATATACTCCAGATAGAAAAACTTCTTAACAATTCATCTATGGAAATGAACGTTTTCCAGAAGAATCTCACCCGAAAGGAAGAGGAGGTATTTGTGAGTTACTTAAATCAGAAAACGCCGGCAATTAAAGACCTTCTCACAAAGTTTTCAAAGGATGCTGTTTTACTGAAAGTCACTATCGAGAAATTCGAAAAACATGACGCTTATGAGGTTGAGTTTTGTCTTACACTTCCTACAAAGTCAATGGTTGCACGGGAAGCCAGTCACCAAATCACAAAAGCACTAGATCTTTCTAAAGATCGCCTCGTTGCTCAGATCAAAAAACATCTTGAGATGCTTCGCCAAGATAGGTCACATCGATCGGTAGTAAAGGGAGCAGTAAAGAAAAACGTTGAGGTGGATGAGTTTATTCATATTGAACAGTAATTGTCCTCAAAGGAATTAAAAAGACGACAAAAAAAGCGAAGCCCGAGGGCTTCGCTTTTTAATTGTCTTAATTTAAGACCAAAACTACTCAACAACTGGAGCAACTGGAGCTTCTTCATCAGTAGCAACTGGAGCTTCTGCATCAGCTGGAACTGTTTCGTCGGCTGGAGTTGTTTCGTCAGCTGGAGTCGTTGTTGGTTCAACTGTTGGAGTTGTCTCCTCGGTTGTAGCCTCATCAGCTGGAGTTGTCCCGTCGCCTGTTAGTTTTTCCAAGCATCCTCCTAGAACTAGAGTAGTCATGCTTAGAAGAGCTAATGTTACAAGGAACTTTTTCATAATAGAAAAGTTAAATATATTAAAATTGATTTTGGTTAGACCAATTATACTTATCGAAACAAAATTGTAAATGGATAAGGTTTGCTAAATAAATTAAAAGTTGTCTAGTATATTTTCGAGTTTTTCTTTTAAAATAGCAACTATTTTAGTAAAATGAACCCATGAATACTCATGCCTTAATGGAAGGGGAAAAGCTTGCCAAGACAAGTGCAACACATTTACTTATTTTTGGGGGGGTAAAATTACTAGCTGGATTAGTCACGGGAATGACTGTTATTTTTGCTGATGCAATCAATACTCTTGCTACAGTTTTGGCTATTTTTGCTTCATATATAGGGCTCAAATTATCCAGAAGAACCGCTGACAAACATTTTGAATATGGTTACCACAGAATAGAAACATTTGCGGCCTTTTTAGTTTCTTTAGGAATAGTCTATCTTGGATATGTAATGCTTAGTAAAAGTATTGTCACTATTGGCGAAACTGCAGCTGGAAGTTTCCGCCCTTTTGCTATTACTACAACAGTTTTGGCAATGATTCACTCCTACCGATTATCCAAAGAATTAAAGAAAATGGGAGAAAAGACTAATTCATTATCTTTAATGGCCAATGCCAGAAGCAAAAAAATGGAGCTTTTCGCAGGACTTGGAGTATTGATTTCCATTATAGCCAATTACAACAATATCCCATACGTAGAAGGAACTGTTAGTGTAGTAATTTCTTTAATCATCCTTAAAGAAGGGCTTTCAAGCACTAAGGAATCCCTGTTTTTCTTACTCGATTATTGGGACGATCCAATTCTATCTCATAAAATAAAAAAAGCTCTAAGGCACGAAAAAGATCTTGTTTTAAGAGTTAATAAAGTCCGTTTAAGAAGAGCTGGAGCATTTATCTTCGGAGAAGCTTTCATCGATATTAATCCTTTCGCAGGAATCAGAGATTTGAGAGAGGAATTAGAAATTTTGGAACAAAATATCTGTAGCATGAATTCGCATATTAAAGATTTTGCAATTTTTACTCATGTTTCAAATGTCGATAAAGTTTTAATAGCAATTCCTATCAAAAAAAAGAAGGATTTAAATTCTGAAATAGCTGCAAATTTAAAGGAAACAGTCGCTTACTTATTCGTTACTTTGCATAACAAAAAAATAGGGAAGCATCGCGTCAAAGACTTAGCAGAGTCTCAAAAAAACATAATAGGATTAGACGAGTTTTTAACCAAAGAAAAAATCAATATTTTGGTCGATAATAAATTAAGTTCATTAGTGTATTTTAATCTCAGAGAAACTCACCATATTGTGATTTATCCAAATTTTCCGGATATTAAAACGGTCAAACAAATCCTCGATTTAATGTTAATTGATACCTGATAATGATCTGTATTCCACTCAAGCAAAAAAACAGTTCAACCTTATTAAAAGAAATCAAAAAAGCTCAGAAACCGGCTGATTTAATTGAAATTTGGTTTGATGAATTAGTTGATCTAGATGCTAAAAACAAGCAGAAGATTTTTGCTTCTAATAAGAAACCTATTATCTACAAAGCTGCAGGAAATCTGACTAAAATTAAAGATATCCTTAGTTCCAAAATAGGATTTATAGATCTAGACATCACTACAGATGCCAAGATTATCGCCTATATCAGAAAAAATTACCCGAAAACAAAAATCATCATTTCTTTTCATGATTTCAAAAAGACACCAGATTCAAAAATCCTTCATAGCATATCAAGCAAAATCATTAAAAAGGGTGCAGATATAGTCAAAATCGCAACCTATGCCAAATCTCCAGAAGACTCTTTCAGAGTGTTAGAATTTCTTTCTAAATTATCACAAAAGAAAACGGCAATTTGTTTATGTATGGGGAAATACGGCTTAATAACGAGAACCTCTGGACATTTATTTGGCAATTACTTAATGTATGCACCGCTTGTTTTAAAAGATAAAACTGCTGACGGCCAAATCACAGCAAAAGAATTAAGCGAAATTCAGAACCTAATACCAAAATTATGTCACTAAAAATCGGAATTGTAGGATTGCCAAATGTGGGGAAATCAACAATATTCAACGCCTTAACAAAGACGAAAGCTGCTCAAGCAGCCAACTATCCATTTTGTACAATTGATCCAAATATTGGGATAGTACAAGTCCCGGATCATCGCTTAGACGAATTAGCTCGGGTTTCCAATTCTGAAAAAATAATTCCTGCAGCTATTGAATTTGTAGATATTGCAGGATTGGTAAAAGGTGCGAGCGAAGGAGAAGGACTTGGTAATAAATTTTTGGCACATATCAGAGAATGTAGCGCTATAGCTCATGTTGTTCGTGTGTTTGATGATGCCAATGTAATCCATGTTCATGGAGGCATAGATCCAAAATTTGATCGCGAAATTATTGAATCGGAATTAATTTTAGCCGACATCCAAACTGCTGAAAATAGGCTTGGAAAAGTTGAAAGAGAAGCCAAATCCGGAGATAAAGAAAAGAAAGTATTAGTGGACGTGATTAAAAGAATTCTTGAAAAACTAAAAGCGGGGATTATCGCCAATGAAGTTGAAATGACAGAAGAGGAAGCAAAATTGGTTCAAGATTTGCATCTTTTAACCATGAAACCGCACTTATATATTTTAAACGTTCATGAAAAAGAGATCGGCAAAATTGATAAACAAAAATATGCAGAACTTCTAGGCGTAAAAGATCCTGAAAAAATTGTGCCGATTTCTGCAGCAGTTGAAGAAGAGTTAGGAAGCTTTAGCGAAGAAGAAGCGAAGGAATATTTAAAAGAATTGGGGATAGAGGAAACTGGCTTTAATAACCTAATTAAAGCCGCCTATAAAACTTTAGGACTGATCACTTATTTTACTTCCGGCCCAATGGAAACACGTGCTTGGACAATTCACAACGGAGACTTGGCTCCACAAGCTGCGGGAGTTATTCACACCGATTTTGAAAAAGGATTCATTAAAGCGGAAGTATTTAATTGGCAAGATTTTGTTAAAGCCGGCGGTGAAGCAAAAGCCAAAGAGCAAGGATTAATGCGCATGGAAGGCAAAGAATACACAGTCAAAGACGGAGATGTAATGCACTTCAAATTCTCTCCATAACCTTTAGCGATTCTTGTTTATTTTCAGATAGCTATATGCAAAATATGCGAAAACAAAGATCCCTATAATCAGGGATACAGGTTTGCTTAAGTGATATTCCAAGAACTCTAGCTCGAAGAAAATAAACCCCACAGCCGTTATAGCAACCGTTGAAGAAAAAGCCCAAAGATCTCTTTTGTTTCTGGCTAAAGGGAAATAACGTTTTACAATCGAATAGAGGAAAAGCAGCATGGCGACAATTACGGCCAGGCCCACAAATATTACCGTGTCCACAAATAATTCATTGGTTGCATGTTTTTGGTTAATCAAATATTTCAAAATAAAAGGATGGCCTCCCCAAGCCAAAATAGACGCTACAGAGAAGGCCAGCAACAAAGACGTTCCTTTATTGGAAACTCTGTAAACGGAATATACATCTTCAAATTGTTCAAGTTCCTCAAAAATTTTACTAATATCTTCAATATGGCCTACCAATGCTTCTACTTTAAAATGAGCAATTTCCGAATTATTTGTAGTCCACGCACTCAATAATATCATGTCCAGAACATGTTTATAAAAAACAGTGGAGATATCCTTCAGTAATCCGAACCTGTTTTTGGCTGTAATACGAAGTTCCACATGAATGCCATTTTGCTTTTTATTTTCCAATACACCATGAAATTTATTGTCAGAATTTTTCAGAGCTTTAAGAATATTTACGGCTTTAATTTCTCCGCCGCCAACTGCTACATATAAATCACTCGGAGAAGGATAATCTTGATTAAAAGTTTGCAAAATAGCCTCGCGAATTTTTTTATAATTAATATCACGAAAATATCCTATTCCGGCAATATCAAACTCTTTTTGAATAAGATTCTTACCTTCTTCCAGTTTAGTATGTCTACTGACTTTTTTCAGATGTAATAAAATTTTATTTTTAGCCATATTGGTTTTTACAAATGAAAGCCAATATAGTTCAGGAGAGGCATCTACTGATGTCACGACATTTACTACGTCCCCTGTTTTCAATATTGTAACAATTGGAGCAATTTCTCCATTAATATCAGCTTTTACAGCATGATTTCCAACATCACTATGAATAGCATATGCAAAATCAATTACACTTGCTCCTTTTGGCAAATCAACAGTTTTTCCCTTGGGGGTAAAAACAAATATACGATCCTGTAAAATATCAATTTTCAAGTCTTCCAAAAAATCAAATCCAGTTTTTTGGTCTTTCTCTATCGCCATAACATTTATCAACCACGCCGCTTTTTTATCATCTATAAGCAAAGGCTTTTTATTGAAAAAACAACTCGCAATCCCATATTCCGATTCTATATTCATATCTTTTGTTTGGATCTGAATTTCAGTTTCTATTCCTTGAGGGCCAAAAACAATAGTATGCAAGCTCTGATATCCATTCATTTTTGGATTTGCAATATAGTCTTCAAAACTGTGCGTCTTTGGGGTAAACAAAGCATGAATTGCTCCCAAAACTTGATAGCACTTAGTCGTATTTTTAACTAATATCCTAATCGAAATACGGTCACGAATATCGTCAATAGTTCTTCCTATTGAGCAAATTCTTTTGTATGCTCTATAAAGACCTTTATCTCTAGAAGCTATTTCGGCAGTAATTTTTTCTCTAGTAAAAGCATTTTTTAAGGTGTTAACAAATTGATCCATAGCAGGTTTATTTCTCGTATTGCTACCCTTAATCTTAGTTTTTAATTTTTCATATTCAGTAGGGAGAAGATGCTGGAAACATAAATCTTCCAATTCAGTTTTAATAATGTTTATTCCGAGCAAATTAGCAATAGGGACAAAAATTTCCAAAGTCTCAGTAGAAATTCTTACTCGCTTTTCAGGCTTATCTACATATTGTAGAGTTCGCATGTTGTGGAGACGATCTGCCAGTTTTATTAAAATGACTCGCGGATCTTTTGCTGTATGTAAGAACATTTTTTTCAAAGATTCAACCTCTCTTTCCGGCATGTTGTGATGATAGTGGACTTTCGACAACTTTGTGATGCCATCAACTAAAAAAGCCACTTCTTTACCGAATTGTTGGGAGATATCATGAATATCATACTGCGTATCTTCGGGAACATCATGAAGCAGAGCTCCAATCAAAATATCCTGATCAGCACGCATCGATATTAGTATTTGCACAGCAGAAACGGGATGCACTATGTAAGGAGTAATTCCATCCTTTCTAAATTGTCCAAGATGAGCTTTTTCCGCAAAATCAAAAGCTTTTAAGAATAGATCTTTATCAAATTTTGGCAGATATTTTTGAACACTTTTAACGATAGCATTTAAATCGAAGAACTTTTTATAGCTACTCGCATTGGTCATAAAAGTGCCCCTTAAAGAGTGTTCGAAGTATGACATGCCATTACGGAAAAATCAATTTTATTGTCTAATACTATTCTATATTGTTGAAAAATAAGCCAAAAAACGGTATAATATACAGATTTAAAAACATCTAAATGTTAGAAGACGACGAAAAATTAGTTTTTTCCAACGATCCTTTTAGAGAAAATGATCACGGAGAAGAAATATTTAAAACCTCGCAGTACACCCTCCATATTCAGCCTGGTACAATCCTAAAACGCGATGAGCCAACAGATGAAGATGTGAAGCAGGTAGTTCACATTGAGGAAAAAGAAGAAAGAACTCTAAAGGATGTTTTCAAGGATGCAGGAAGACAAATAGTAGCCAGCTTAATAATTTTAGTAATTGGGTTTTTCGCTTTGAATTGGTCAGCTTACTACCAAATAGTTAAAAATAAAGTGGATCAATATACGGGAGCAACCGATGATCAAAATGTTTTGAACCAACTAGTTTCCAGAACTCCGGCAGATGAAAATCAAGTGGTCTTAGAGACAAGCGGCGATGTAGCCGTACAAAAAAAACAAATCCCTGATTTAAATCTCGAGGTTATGCCCCCTGATACTAGACTGGTAATTCCTCGCATCAATCAAAATATTCCAATAATGGGAGTTAGTAGCAAAAATTTGATTGAGCATGACTGGGACGCTCTAGAGAAAGACATGCAAGAAGCTTTGAAAGATGGAGTCATTCACTATCCCGGGACCAGTTATCCCGGTCAAAAAGGAAATGTTGTGATCACCGGACATAGTTCGTATTTTCCATGGGATCCAGGCCGATTCAAGGATGTATTTGCCCTTTTACATCAAATGAAAATTGGAGATAAAATAATGATTTATCACAACCAAGAAAAGCACATCTACAAAGTCTCAGGAATAAAAGTAGTTGAAAAAAATAACATCGAAATCCTAAAACAAACTCCAGAAGATCAATTGACCCTAATCACCTGTACTCCGGTAGGCACAGACCTAAGAAGATTAGTTGTTACGGCAAAACCGGTTACCGAAGAAGAACTGGCTACTAAGTAAAATTATAAATTATCTAGCTGATTTAGAAGATTCTCTTCATTTGTCTTTTCGGTCTGCTCATGGGTTTCTTCAGCTTTCTTGATCTCAGTAATTTTCGACTTCAAAGCTTGTTCATCAATTTCTTGAGGGCGATTTTTATTCAATTTAGCCATCTCAGTCTGATAATCCTGATCGAGCTTAGCCAACTCATTTTTCTCATTAACTAAAATCTCTCTAAACTTAGTAATTTGTTCTTCTGTCATAATAGGCATAATCTGCATCCAGTACTCTCTTTCTTCAGAATTCATTGATTCGGTCTCGTAGATCAACTTTACCAAATCCGGAAACTTTTCTCTGACCAAATTAGGGATAATGTACTTTGCCTCAGCATCTTTGATATATTGTTCTGCAGATTTATTCTTATCTACAACAACATCTCCAGTTTTTGAGGCTCCCGTTGCAGAAGTCGAACTATTTGTTTGTGTATTATCTGTCATTTGCTTTGATTATAACTCTTTTTTCTAATAATCAAAATTAATTATACATTTCTCCTAAACTATTATAGTATACCACAAAAACAACCTCTAAATCAATTATGGAAGAGCAAATTGCAAAGGAAAGGATTGAAAAACTTCGACAGAAAATTAATGAATTAAATTACAAATATTTTGTATTGGATGAATCAGAAGTAGATGAATCGGTTAGAGATTCCCTAAAACGAGAATTAATTGATTTAGAAACGCAATTTCCCAAGTTAATTACGCCAGATTCTCCTACTCAGAGAGTGGGAAGTGTTCTTTCTGGTAAATTTCAAACTCTTAAGCATTTAAGTCCCAAAAAGAGCCTTTCGGATGTTTTTAGTAGCGAAGAGATTATGGAATGGGAAGAACGCATTAAAAAGCTTGTTTCGGAGCCTATTGAGTTTATTTGTGAACTAAAAATAGACGGTCTGAATATCACAATCCAATATGAAAAAGGTTTATTTAAAAGAGCTTTAACTCGCGGGAATGGAGTAGAAGGCGAAGATGTTACGCATAATGTCAAAACGATAGAGTCCGTGCCTTTAAAACTAAAAGAAGAAGTTGATATTGAGGTATCCGGAGAAGTATATATGCCTAAAAAAAGCCTGGAAAAACTTAATAAAGAACAATCTGTTCAAGGATTACCTCTTTTCGCTAATCCTCGCAATGCTGCAGCGGGCTCTATAAGGCAATTAGACCCCAAAATCGCAGCTAAAAGGAGCTTAGACATGTTCTGTTACCATATTGATAAAAACAGCCTGGCAGACAGAATAAAATCACAAGAAGAGACTTTGAAAACTTTCCAGAAATTAGGCCTAAAAGTTTGTGAATATTACAAAAAAGTAAAAACGATTAAAGAAGTGATAGAATTCTGTGAAAGTTGGCACAAAAAAAGGCAAGAGTTGCCATATGAAATCGATGGAATCGTAATAAAAGTTAACAGTTTTAGGCAGCAAAATATCATGGGATTTACCGCAAAAGCTCCTCGTTATGCGATTGCTTATAAATTTCCGGCCGAAAAAGTTTCTACCCAAGTTTTAGATATTATTTTGCAAGTGGGGCGTACGGGGGCAATTACTCCGGTAGCCGTAATGAAACCAACTTTGGTTGCTGGATCAGTAGTGTCTCGAGCCACCCTCCATAATGAAGACGAAATCGCCAAAAAAGACGTAAGAGTAGGTGACACGGTAATTATTCAAAAAGCTGGAGATGTAATTCCTGAAGTTGTCGAAGTAATAAAAGACATGAGGATTGGCAAAGAAAAGCCGTTTAAATTTCCTAAAACTTGCCCTGTTTGCGATTCGGAAATAGTGAGACAAGAAGGCGAATCAGCCTATCGTTGTACTAATGAAAATTGCTATGCTATTAAGAAAGAAGGACTTGGGCATTTTGTTTCTAAAAAAGCTTTTGATATTGATGGGTTGGGAGATAAATTGGCGATTCAATTAATTGATGAAGGGCTAATCCAAGATCCCGCCGACATTTTTAGACTTAAAAAAGAAGATCTCTTAACTCTCGATCTTTTCCAAGAAAAAAGAGCAACCAACATTATTGAAAATATTGAAACAGCCACGACAATTTCTTTAGACCATTTTTTATATGCTTTAGGAATCAGATTTCTGGGGGAACAAGGGAGTTACGACTTGGCTAAATTTTTAATCAGTCATATTAAAAAATCTGACAAAAAAATCGAACGTTATAAGAAAACATATTCTCAGCAATCAATGTTTGAAGACGACTCAAATGCTGATGAAAAAGAGGAATTTTCAGTATTGGATTTAATCACCACAGTAGATAATTTAACTTTAGAAGATATCACCAATATAGACGGTGTTGGTGAAAAAACAGGATCTGTCATTTATGAATGGTTTCACGAGAAAAATAATTGTAAATATTTAGAAAAACTCTACAAAGTCGGTATAAAACTTGTGATTGATAATTTGAAATCTTCAGGCACTCTAAATGGACAAAGCTTTGTAATAACGGGGACATTGAGCTCTATGACTCGTGACCAAGCCAAAGAATTAATAAAGAAAAATGGAGGGAAAATTCATTCGTCCGTCACCAAAGATACGACTTATTTAATAGTGGGAGACAATCCTGGTTCAAAGCTTAAGGAAGCTGAAAAACTAGGAATAAAACTTCTTACAGAAGAAGCCTTTAAAAAAATACTTTAATCTTCAACAACTTCTCCTCCAAAGATTTCTAAAGCTTGATCTGCCAAATCTTCAGCTGGATTTTCTTCCTGCAATACGTTGCTATCATCAGAAACCACAGACTTTATTTCTAATTCTTTAACTGTAGCCGATATTTTTACAGATTTCTGAAAAATTTCTTTAATAATTGTTTCTAATTCGGTGCGATTATCATGTTCCATGACTTTATCTCTATGGAATTTCGTGTCAAATTCAATCGTAATATTTACACCATCTACAATGATAGGAAATCCGCTGCGCAAAGACATTCGTAGAGCAGGACGTTTTACACGTTCTGTAATTCTTGGCCATTTCTCTTTTAGATAACTAATGGTAAGTGGAACAGCTTGAGCATTGTTTTCAGCCGGTTCTTTGATAGCCACTGTTTTCTGGCCTGTAGATTCTGTAACAATTTTCTCTTCAGCTTTTTTAGGGAGAGGAGTGATTGTCTGATGCTCACGATCAACAATTGGTTCCAGCTTTACGTAATTTCCTGTAATTTTTACAACGGCAATTTCCAAAGGTAATTGAGGAATATCAGATTCTTGCATTGTTTTCGCTTCTTCCAATATTTCAATCATTGCAATTAAACGATTAGCCTTATCTATTTCATCTTCGGAAATATGTTCCAACATTTGTTCTCGGAGCAAATTTATAAATTCACTAGAAAATTGTTTTAAATCGCTACCTTGAGTATGCAGTTCATTAACGATATTTAAGGCTGATTTAACATCATTAGACATTAACGCTGTAAATAAAGCCTCTAGTAAATTTCCACTACTTAATCCTAAGATTTCCCGTACATGTTCCAAATCAATTTTCTTATCAATGGTTAGCTGCTCTAGAAGTCCGATAGCATCTCTGAGCCCTCCATTCACATATCTGCTAATCAGCTCCAGAGCTTCGTCATGAGCAGAAATCCCTTCTTTTTGAGCAATATAACTTAAACGTGTCATCAACGCCTTTTTATTGATTCGCTTAAAATCAAACCTCTGACATCTCGAAATAATAGTCTCAGGAATTTTATGAATTTCAGTTGTAGCAAGAATGAAATAAACATGACTTGGAGGTTCTTCCAAAGTCTTAAGTAAGGCATTAAAAGCTTCTTTAGTCATCATATGTACTTCATCCACTATGTAAATTTTGTATTTACCTCTAGTTGGAGCAAATCCAATCTTTTCCTTTAAATCACGGACTTCATCAATACCTCTATTTGAGGCTGCGTCGATCTCAATTAAATCAATCAGTCGCCCGCTATTAATATCCTTACAAAATTCACATTCATTGCAAGGCTCAAATCCATCTTGGAGATTGGTACAATTTAAAGCTTTTGCCAGAAGTCTGGCGGCTGAAGTTTTCCCTGTTCCACGAGGCCCTGAAAATAAATAACCATGAGAAACGCGATTGTTTTTCAAAGCATTAACTAAGGTATCCTTGATAAAATCTTGACCTACAAGGTTGTCAAAATTATGAGGTCTATATTTGCGATACAAAGAAACAGTCTCCATATTGATTCTTAGTGGAACCCGATACTAGCACAATTTGAGAGCCTGTTTAAAGTTCTTTTCAAATATTTCCCTTGAAAATTCTTGAGAATGCAGACGGATATTACGTGGTTTATAGAATTTTTCGTTGTACATCAGCCGAGCCAAGCCATCTTCCATTGATTCTACGGTTGGCTCATAAAAGAATTCTCCAGTTTGTCCTTCGATGATGGTTTCCAGACATCCACCTTTAGCTAAGGCTAAAACAGGTTTGCCACAAGCCATTGCTTCCACAGGAGTGATCCCAAAGTCTTCTTCTCCCGGAAAAATTAAAGCTCGACAATTTTTCATATATTCAACCACATCTTTATCATCTTTGAATCCAAGAAATTCGATATTATCAGCCGCAATAGTTTGGAGATATTCTCTGTGAGGACCTTCTCCAATAATTACCAATTTACGGCCAATTTTATTAAATAATTGCACTGCCAAATCGATTTTTTTGTAAGGAGTAAGCGTGGAAACTATCAAAAAATAACCAGCATTATCTTTGCCGGTAGTAAATTTATCCGTAGCAACCGGAGGATAAACAACCACACTACTTTTTTTATAGTATTTTTTAATTCTTTTTTGAACATTTAGGGAATTGGCGATGTATAAATCAGGTCTATCGCTAGCCACTTGATCCCATTCTCTTAATTTTTTTAAAATTGGTGCATACAACAATTTACGCATCCCTTTGATCTTGTTTTCTTCACGATATTCATTGACCCAATCCCACGCATAACGCATAGGGGAGTGACAATAACAAATGTGTTTGGTGTTTAATGGGGTAATAATTCCATGACTAAAAGCGGTATTTGAACTAATTATCAGGTCAAACCCCTCGAAATTTAATTCCTCAATCGCTTTTGGAAATTTGGGAATCAAAAAGCGATATCTCTTTTTGATAAAATCAGGATAGTCCTGAAGAAAAGAAGTTCGTACTCTCTCTTTAGGGAAGACATGACCGACTTTTTCTTCATCGTAAAGTAGCGTGTATATCGGAGCTTGCGGATACATATCAGCAAAAGCTTTAACGACTCTTTCAGCGCCACCAAGCTTCAATAAAAAATCATGTACAATTGCTACTTTCATATAAATAAAAAAACTTTTCGAGAAACATAATAGCCATATGTAGAGAAAATAAAAAGAGGAACCCCGAACGGGGTTCCTCTTTAAATCTAAAATTCAAAATCTCTTATTATTGTACAGCTGGCTCTGGAGTAGCAGGAGTTTCTATAGCTGGCTCTGTTGCTGGAGCTGGTTCTGTAGTAGGAGTTTCTGTAGCCGGAAGAGTATCTCCTTCAGCGGTAGCCTCTTCTGTAGTTTCAGCAACTTCTTCTGTAGGAGTTCCTTCTTCGGGTGGAGCTTGCAAATCTTCTAACCCGGGAATACCTGCGCTGCATTCTTTGATTTTATCCATAATAGTCGTTTTCACCTCTTCATCTTGAGCATACTTATTTGCAATTGCTTGTATAGCCTCTTGATTGTCAGCATCAAATCCGTATTTTTTGTAAATATCTTTTGCTTCCTGTTCTAAAGCAGGATCAAATAAATTTTTTGCCTTGAAAATGTGGCATGTAGCCTCAACAGTAGCGTCAATAAACGCCTGTTTCTCATCTCTTGGGCCTAGAATACATCCTGTCATGGAAAGGACTAAAGATAGTCCAATCAAACTTGCTAAAAGTTTTTTCATGGGAATTGAGTTAAATTATATGAATAAGAGCTTATTAGTTGCTCGTGTGCTTAGTATACAGACTTGAAATATGCTGTCAAATCCTTCAAATTCAAGGTGTTTAAGACATCCTCTTTGGTAAGCCAACCACGTCTGGCTATGCCAACGCCATATTTTATAAATTCAATTTGATCGGGAGCATGCGAATCTGTGTTGATTACAAATTTCGCCCCTTTTTCTTTCGCTATTCGGATATATTTATCAATCAAATCCAGTCTCAAAGGATTAGAATTTATTTCCAAAGCCACATTATTTTTTACACATGCATCAATCACTCTTGCCATGTCAAATTCCATCGGCGCTCTACGATTTATCATTCTTCCGGTAGGATGTCCCAAAATTCCGGAATATTTATTTTCAATTGCAGAGATCAATCTTTTGGTTTGTTCTTCAGGAGAAAGGCGCTGATACATGTGAGCACTGATAATTACAAAATCCAAATTTTTTAGAATTTCATCATCGAAATCCAGAGACCCATCTTTTAAAATATCAACTTCACAGCTTTTCAAAATAGTAATCTTGCCCTTTAATTTTTTATTTAATTTATCAACTTCAGCCCACTCCGCACTAATGTCCTTTTTGCCCATTCCTCCAGTTATTCCCATTACCGAAGAGTGATCAGAAATTCCAAAATATTCATAACCTTTTCCTATAAAAGCTTGAGCCATTTCTTCTATCGTATTTTGGCCATCACTATAAACACTATGATTATGAAGATCGCCTTTGAGATCTTTTAATTCTATTAATTTTGGGAATTTGCCGTGTTCTAAGCCATATTCAATTTCTCCATTATCAGATCTCATTTCCGGGGCGATGTAAGGTAAGCCTACTGCCTCAAAAATTTCTTTTTCTTCTTTACCGCCAATCATTTTTTCTCCCTTAAAAATCCCATATTCACTCACTTTTAATCCCTTTCTTTTTGCCAGATCTCTGATGCGAATATTGTGATTTTTATTTCCGGTAAAATAATGCATTGCCGCTCCAAGGCTTTCATTATCAATAACTCTTAAATCTACATCAATCCCGCTTCTCAAAGTTACGCTAGATTTTGTTTCTCCTTCAGCCACAATACTTAAAACTTCTGGATATTTCACAAAACGTTCCATGATGACTTTTTGGCTTTTAACAGGATCTTTTACGGTTACTAAAATGTCGATATCTCCAATAGTGTCTTGGCAGCGTCGTAAACTTCCCGCATATTCAATTTTCTTAATATCTTTGCATTCTTTCATGTATTCAATAATCCGTACGGCTTCCTGCATTGCTTCATCAATTAAAAAACGATCAGAAGAAAAATGAGCATATTCATCAATCGCTTTTAAAATATCAGCTTCACTTTTTGCGCCCATTCCAGGGAGTGTTTGAATAATATGAGCCTCTGCCGCCATTTTCAACTCTTTGAGGTTTTTAATCTGCAATTCTGAATATAGTAGTTTTACTTTTTTTGGCCCGAGTCCCCTTAATCTTAAAATTTCCAAAAGTCCTTCCGGGAAATTTTTCTTAATATCTTCGTATTCTTGGCACTTACCGGTTGTAATTAATTCTACAATTTTTTGTTGCAAACCTTTTCCGATCCCGGGAAGTTTTTCCAAATCTCGCGGATTTTTATCAACAATATCTCTTAAATCCTGAGGCATATTTAAAATATTGATTGCCGCTTTTCTGTAAGCATTTAAGCGAAAAAAATCCGCACCCTGTATCTCTAGGATGTCGGCCATTTCGGATAATATTGCAGCTATTTGTTTATTTTCCATGCTCCTTAGGAATTAAACTTTCAAAAACAGCCAAAACCATTTTCGCTGCTTTTGCCCAAGAGAAATCTTTCAATCTTTCTATTCCCATCTCGACCAAATTTTTCACATAAGCTTCGTCACTAACTAATTTCGTTAATCCCATTTCAATGCTTTCGGTGTCATAAGGATCACAATAATGAGCGGCATCTTTTGCTACCTCTGGTAAAGAAGAAACATGTGAAACTAGAACTGGCTTTTCGAAATAGAAGGCTTCTAGAATAGGCATTCCAAACCCTTCATAGAGAGAAGGGAATACAAATAGTTTACAATTTTGCATCAAAATATTTTTTTCTTCTTCACTTACATACCCCATCATAACAACTTTTTCGGTAACATTTTGTTCTTGAATCGTTCGAATAACATTTTCAGCACCAACGCCTTTTTTCCCCGCTAAAACCAATTTGTAATCGGGATGACCATCCACAAATCTAGCGAATGCTTTCACTAAACGTTCTAGATTCTTCTTGCTCTCAAGTCTTCCCACGAAAAGAATATATTTAGTATCCTTTTCAATTTTAAAATACCTAAAAATCTCATGTTCCGAAAAGGGATCCTCTTTCTTTTTAGGAAGATTTTTTGGGGCTTTAAATCCATGAGGAATTACGGTTATTTTATCGGGATGACATTTGTAAAAATGAATCAGGTCGGAAGCCGTGGCATCACTTGGTACAATAATTTTCTTAGCATGTTTCACGGCATATTTTGTACTCCAATTTAGATACCAATTCTGCACAAAAGAATAAGAAGTTTTTAAATATTTAAAAGCAACATCATGAATCGTTATCACGCTATTTTTTGGGGCATCAAAAGGCAAAACATGAGATGGTACAAATAAAACATCGGGCGGATTTTTTACAATCTCCCTAGCCAAATGCAAATGAGTCCAGATCCTTTTCCCTGATAAAACTACATTATGGAATTGAGCTCTCTTATCCTTAATGGCTTCCCAAGCTTTTTCATCATAACTTAAAGCCTGTCGTGAATATAAAGTTAGTTTATGATCTTCGTTTTTCGCTATTTGCTCAACCAAAGCGTTGATGATGTGATAGCTATACCATTCCACCCCCGTCGCTTGATCACTCGCATACCTAGAAGCGTCGATACCAATTTGCATATAAGAATTTTTTTAAGCGCAGGCATACTATCAAAAAAATCATTTTTATGCCAGTAAACATCCCTTTACATATTCGAGCTCTATATCCCCCGAGCCAAGACTAATCCGCAAACATATTTTGCTCCATTTTGTTTTAGAATCTCACTACAACAATTTAATGTCGTACAAGTAGTGGCGACATCATCAATTAATATGCAAATTTTATCTTCAATTGAATTTGCAAAGGAACTATTAAAACTAATAGTGCCAGTCAGATTATTCAATCTTTCGAGTCTTTGCAAGTTGGCTTGTTTATCAGAGTATTTGTCGCGAATTAGGCAGTCCAATAAAGTTATTTTCCAAAATTTCTCTCCGAAATCAGAGTCTGTTTTAAGAACTTCCAATAATGTTTTTGACAATTCAGAAGATTGATTAAATCCTCGATACAAAAGCCTTTTTTTATGAATTGGAATAGGTACAAACACAATATTTTCAGCCAAATTTATAAATTGAGATAAATAAATGAATTGGGCCTTTAAAATTGTTGCTAAGATAAATCTTAACTCTCGTAGAAAGTTATATTTAAAAGCAGTAATGAGTTTTTTAATTAAAGAATGATCTCCGTATTGGCAACAAACGATTAGTTGATCAAAATTAAAATTTTTCTGACAGCGATGATCGCAAAAATTTCCAATCAAATTTAAATGGCGACATTTTGGACATTGTTGATGTTGTAGAAAAGAAACTTCTGATAAACATCGTTCACATAAAAATTCTCCTTTCCTTCTACAGTTTAAACACTCTTTGGGAAAAAGGAGATTTAGTATCAAATTTTTTATTACATCAAAAATCATGCCATCAACATATCAGCCATATTTAAAATTTTTATAAATTTTTTGTAAGGGAAAGAGGCGGGCCAACATTCGTCAGCCCGCCCCCATTGAGATGCTTCTCTTAAGTGCTTCTTTTGACGGAAGCCTCAAGCGAAAGCGAACAGTTACGGATGCATCTCAAGGGGGCGGGCCAGGGGGCGGCGGCGCTCGCGCCGCCGCCCCCTCCTCAGGACTCACTTCTCCTCGTCCTTGTAGTACCAGCGCCTCGCCAGAAGCAGGAAGAGCGGCCCCGTCAGCGCGACGGCCCCGATGATCACGAACATCATCTCGGGGCTTTGCGTGTACGACAGGGTTCCTTCCTTGATCGCCTGGTGGACGTTTTTCGGGCAGTACTGCG
>Ga0233420_10000025_pt1 | contig 66105 bp, 53 predicted proteins | sample Watercolumn_Mata_4_FD_183009 | JGI IMG/M metagenome (GOLD analysis project Ga0233420, IMG submission 183009) | Freshwater microbial communities from Lake Matano, South Sulawesi, Indonesia - Watercolumn_Matano_2014_102_MG | ecosystem: Environmental > Aquatic > Freshwater > Lake | place...
GTGATCGATGAAGCAACCGATGCCGCCGAATGGCATGCGTTCAGGAAAGCGGACGACAAGAAGAACATCTGGATGTACACGGATATGATGTGCAAACAAAAGCGTTGGACTGGAGCATGGCGGACGAGACATGGTATTCCTCCCTGTTGATGGTGATTGCTGACCAATGGATTCGATATGTTCTGGCTTGTCATGAGATTATTCCGGCTTCAGAAGCTCCAGAATTCGCGGTCGAGGCTGCGGTACTGGATACCCTGCACCAGATGCTTCATGCCGATCTGCTCAGTGCCATCCAGATCGGCGATGGTACGGCTCACCTTCAGGATGCGGTCGTGCGCCCTGGCCGAAAGGTTCAGCCGGTTCATGGCATCCATGAGTTTTTCGGTGCTTTCCCTGTCGAGCTTGCAGAACCTGCGGATCAGCTTGGAGTTCATCTGTGCGTTGGTGAATATCCTCGGTGTGGACAGAGCTGCGAATCGCTCGTGCTGGACGGTGCGTGCCGCGATGACACGTTTGCGGATTTCACCTGAGCTTTCCGCCTGGCTGTTCGAGAAAAGCTCGGTGTTTTCCACTTTGGGCACATCGATGTGGATGTCGATACGATCGAGCAGCGGGCCTGAGATTTTCGAAAGATAGCGACGGATCTGTTCGGGTGATGCTGTCGGCATGCCTTCACGATCCTTGAGCGGGCCCGCCGGGCTCGGATTCATGGCGGCAACAAGCATGAAGCCTGCCGGATAGCGCGTGGAGAGCGCGGCTCGCGACACGGTCACCTCACGGTCTTCGAGCGGCTGTCGCAACACCTCGAGAGCGCTGCGGGTGAATTCCGGCAGTTCGTCAAGAAAAAGCACACCATTGTGTGCCAGGCTCACCTCTCCCGGCTTTGCCTGGGCGCCGCCGCCGATCAGGGCGATATTGCTGCTTGTGTGATGCGGGCTGCGGAAAGGGCGCGCGATCATGAGTGGCCGGTTCCGTTCGAGCATGCTCGACACCGAGTAGATCTTGGTCGTTTCGAGAGACTCCTCGAAGCCGAGAGGGGGGAGGATGCTCGGCAGCGCCTTGGCCAGCAGGGTCTTGCCGCTTCCCGGAGGACCGATCATCAGCAGATTGTGCCCGCCCGCCGCCGCTATTTCTATGGCCTTTTTTGCGGCCTGCTGGCCCTTGATCTCGGCGAAATCGACCGGATACTCCGGTTCGCAGGCGAACAGTTCAGCCACGTTCACACTCACCGGTTCGGACTTGATGGTGCCGTTGAGCAGGCCCGCTGTCTCGACGAGCGATTCGACGCCGAAGACCCGGGTTGCCGCTCCCGAAGCCGATATGGCTACGGCTGCTTCCGGCGCGTTCACTTTTGGCACGATCATCTGCCGGATATTCTCCCTGGCCGCCATGATTGCCATCGGAAGGGTGCCGCTGATGCGCCTGACCGAACCATCGAGAGCTAGCTCGCCCAGCACGATCGTATCCTCGAATTGTCCCCTGATCTCTCCGAGAGAACCCAGAAGCCCTACAGCGATGCCGAGATCGAACGAAGTCCCCTCTTTTTTGACGTCGGCAGGCGCGAGGTTGACTGTGATCTTTTTCGATGGCAGCTCGAATCCGGAGTTGCGAATGGCCGTCAGGATGCGTTCGCGGCTCTCCTTTATGGCGCTGTCCGGCAGACCGACCACCGTAAAAGCCGGCAGCCCTCCGGAAACATTGGTTTCAATTTCCACCTTGAGGGCATCGATACCGAGAAGTGCCGCCGCGCAGAGTTTGGTAAGCATGAGGACAATGATTGGGGTTGGATCACTGCCGGCGCAGCTTATTCTGCCATCAGATGCATGAGCGCGCCTTTTTTTTATCATACGGAAAAATACGGCGAATTCCGCCTGATTCTGTGTAAAGAATGAGAAGTGAATGCATCACCTGTAAATGGGGTTTTGAAAAACATGCGGTACATTAAAAGGAATTCATGGTGAACCTTAAACGCATTCTTCATTCTGCACCGCCTCCGTCAGGTTGATACAACACAGGGCATCAGAACCCGGTAAACCTGTTTACCGAATGACAATCTTCTGCTGTGTGCGCCGGTTCTCATCGATTCGTGTTGTTTTCAGCCAGTCGTTATCACCGGTTGCTTTCTGTTCATAACACAGGGCAGAGTTCAAATCAAACAAGGAGGAGCTACATGCCATCACTTACCTATAAAAATCGTGTTCTGGATGCACGGCCTGATCGGATCGATCTGCGTGACCGCATCTACCAGCCAAAGCTGGTTTCGCTGCCATCGTGTTACCCGCAGTTTGAAAGCATCGAAAAACAGTTGCAGACCTACGCCGAACACTTCGTGCTCAATCAGGGCAAGGAGGGCGCCTGCACAGGCTTTGGTCTGGCAGCGGTCATCAACTATCTGCAATGGAGGAATAACGATTATCGGGTACAGGATCTCAAGGTGGTCAGTCCTCGTATGCTCTATCACATGGCGCAGTTATACGATGAGTGGGCAGGTGAAGACTACGAGGGTTCAAGCTGTCGCGGAGCGATGAAAGGGTGGCATCGTCACGGCGTCTGCTGCGAAGCGCTGTGGCCTTACCGTAACAGTCAGGGGGATATTGCCTTTGTGCCGCCAGATCCTGCCTGGGAACAGGACGCTGCCAGTCGCCCGCTTGGCGCTTACTACCGGATCGACAAAAACAGCATCAACGATCTGCAGTCCGCCATATACGAGGTTGGGGCTGTATACTGCTCAGCCCAGGTGCATAAAGGCTGGTATCTGAAAAAGACAAGTAAACCGGTGGTCATTCCCGTAAGCACCGATAAGATTGGGGGCCATGCCTTTGCCTTTGTTGGTTACACGGAGGATGGTTTTATCGTACAGAATTCCTGGGGGCAGGAGTGGGGTTACCACGGCTTTGCCATTATCAGTTACGAGGATTGGATAAACAATGGCAGCGATGCCTGGGTTGCGGCCATGGGAGCGCCTATGACCAGGGTATCCTCACCCGCGACCTACAGTACCAGAGCGTTGCGTGACGCAACGGTATCCCTGGCGGGTCATAGAGATAAAGACAAGTCACCGGGCTCCGGCTTTTCTTACAGTAACCAGAAGGTTCGACCGATGAACGAGGTTGATGCTTACCGTCATACACTTGTTTTAGGTAACAATGGTGTGCCCATACACCGTATTGTGAGCGCAGAGGATGCTTTCAGTGCTGCCGTGGAGGTCTGTGTCAGCCGACCGCAAGCCTGGCTGAACAATTTGCCGAAGGAACAGCCGCGCAAGCTGGCGATTTATGCCCACGGCGGTCTCAACAGCGAAGATGATTCTGTCATACGCATTCGCATGATGGCTCCTTATTTCATCGAAAACGGCATCTATCCGTTGTTTATTACCTGGAAGACCAGGGCAATGGAAAGCATTGGCGATATCCTTTCGGACTCGGTACGCAGAATATTCAGTGCGCTTCCCGGCATGAGCGAGGAGGGGGTTATGGACAGGATCAGACAGAAGGCGGCTGAAATGCGTGACCGTTCCATCGAGGCTGCCTGTGAGAATCTGCTGGTCAAACCCATGTGGTCCCAGATGAAGCAGAATGCCTCGGCAGGTGCCGAGTCGGGAGCGGGACTTGATCTGCTGGCAGGACATCTTTTTGCTCTTAAAAAGAGCGTGCCAGATCTCGAAATTCATCTTGCCGGGCACTCTGCCGGTTCCATCGTTCTAGGGCACCTGCTTTCGCTGATGGACGAAAGCCTGTCTGCCAGCACCCTGACACTGTTTGCCCCCGCCTGCACCGTTGGCTTCGCCAACAGGTATTACGGGCCGGCGCTTCAGGCAAACAAGCTGACTGCCGGAAACATTCATGTCGATATAATGGATGATGAGCGAGAAAGGGCAGATACCGTCGGGCCATACGGCAAGTCTCTGCTCTATCTGGTCAGCCGGGCACTGGAATCCCGTCACAAGACGCCTCTCCTGGGTATGGAGTGGTCCTGGAATGCTGAAAAAGCGCCTGAAGATCATTGGTCGAAAGACCCCGGTATCAGGGAGGCATTAAAGATATGGTCGGCTCATGCGTCAGGAATGGCACTCAAACGCCACGACAGGAAGCGTGAATATGTTCCGGTTTCCAGCCACGGAGATAAAATCAGGCTCTCTCACGGTTCTTTTGATAACGATATTGATGTTGTGGAAGCTATGCTGGAGAGAATACGAGGCGGAAAACTCATAGCCAAAGTGGAGAATCTTTTATACTGAAGCAGTGCGATAGTCATTATGAAAACAAAACCGCCCCGGACGCCGATGTCCGGGGCGGCTTTCCTGATGAATGAGTCGGCTCAGAATTCCACTCCTTCGGGAATCAGGACGTTTTCATAGCTGACGACGCCGGTGAGCGTGATCGCGGCGGAGCTGAGCAGGTTGCCTGTTACCGTAATGCTGCCCAGCGAGATACCGTTGCTGTCGGAGAGCTGAATCAGGGTGGCATCGGATTTTCCGTTGCCATCGGTGTCGAAGTGCGTCATGCTGATAGAGGTGTCGGCTCCGCCGACTTCAATCCGGTCATGCTGTTTTGTCGAGAAATCCCTGATGATGTCATTGCCGATGGAGGTGCCATCCTCACCGGGAATGAATACAAAGGTGTCTGCATCTTTGCCTCCATACAGTGTGTCATCGCTTTCATCCCGGAAAGAAATTATCAGATCTTTACCATATCCTCCGTAATATGTATCTGCTCCGTAGCCATCGATCAGAATGTCATTATCATCGTCACCATTGATAATGTCGTTACCGTTACCTCCGATCAGCAGGTCGAGACTGTATCCTCCAGAGAGCACATCGTTGCCATCGTCACCGGAAAGTATGTCATTTCCGCATTCACCTTTGAGCTGGTCGTTGCCATCCTTGCCTCTCATCAGGTCATCATGATTGCCGCCGTACACCTGGTCATCACCTGTTCCGGCGTCAATACGGTCACCTCCGTTACCACCACTGATGAAATCGTTGCCAGCCCCTCCATCGATAGAGTCGTTGTCGTTGTGCCCGTAGACGAGGTCGTCGCCATCGCCGGCAAGAATCGTATCGAGGCCGTAACCGCCACTGATGGTGTCATTGCCGCCGGCGGCAACGATAGTGTCGCTGCCGCTGTCACCGCAGATAGAGTCACTGCCGTCGCCGGTGATGATCGAGTCGCCGCCGTCGCCACCATAGACGGTATTGTTGCCGAGGGTGTCGGAGATAACGTCGTTGCCATTGCCTGCGCAGATGAAGTCGTTGCCAGCCCCTCCATCGATAGAGTCGTTGTCGTTGTGCCCGTAGACGAGGTCGTCGCCGTCACCGGCAAGGATCGTATCGAGGCCGTAACCGCCACTGATGGTGTCATTGCCGCCGCCGGCAACGATAGTGTCGCTGCCGCTGTCACCGCAGATGGAGTCACTGCCGTCGCCGGTGATGATCGAGTCGCCGCCGTCGCCACCATAGACGGTATTGTTGCCGAGGGTGTCGGAGATAACGTCGTTGCCATTGCCTGCACAGATGAAGTCGTTGCCAGCCCCTCCATCGATAGAGTCGTTGTCGTTGTGCCCGTAGACGAGGTCGTCGCCGTCACCGGCAAGGATCGTATCGAGGCCGTAACCGCCACTGATGGTGTCATTGCCGCCGCCGGCAACGATAGTATCGCTGCCGCTGTCACCGCAGATGGAGTCACTGCCGTCGCCGGTGATGATCGAGTCGCCGCCGTCGCCACCATAGACGGTGTTGTTACCGAGGGTGTCGGAGATCATATCGTCGCCATTGCCTGCGCAGATGAAGTCGTTACCTGCGCTGCCATCGATGGTGTCGTTGCCGTTGTCTCCGTAAATTTTATCATTGCCTTCACCTGCAAACATCAGGTCAGAGCCGTAACCGCCAGAAAGCGTGTCATCACCTTCGCCACCATCGATGGTATCGTTGCCTTTGTCACCGCAAAGCTCATCGTTACCTTCACCTGCAGAAAGGGCATCATCGCCGTCCCCGCCGCTGAGTTTATCGTTACCGTTACCGGAGGTTAAGGCGTCATCGCCGTTTTCACCGAACAGTTTACTCTGTCCTGCTGTCGTCGAGACGGTGTCGTCGCCATCACCGCCATAGACGGTGGTATTGCCCTCGGTGTCAGATATGGCGTCGTCACCTGATCCGCCGCAGATGCAATCGTCGCCAGTGCCACCATCGATGGTGTCGTTGCCATCCTGACCACAGAGGGTATCATTGCCGTTTCCTCCATACAATTGGTCATCACCAGCATCAGCATACACCTGGTCATCGCCGTCCTGCACATAGAACGTTTCACTGTGGTTCAGGCCACAGGTGGTTTCAGAATCATTGGTGCCGTAAATGATTTCGCTGTCGAGGTAGAAGTAGTTTAGCCATGTGGCCAGATCGGCCAGCGTTGCATTGGGGTTACCATCTTCGTTCAGCACCCGCTCATCCTGTATCTCGAACCCGAGATGGTAAATGCCGTCAGCGACGGTATCGATGAGGTTGTCGCCACGGAACTGAATGTTTGCGCCATCGTTCTGGACGAGATGGTAACCTGTTTCCTCGTCGTTCTCGTCATCACCATGCAGCGTCGTCCATTCGTCGAGGTGATAGGTCCTGATGTAGCTGTTGATGATGCGGATGTCGTCTGTGGAGATGTTGGCGTCGTTGGCCACACCGGTTGTCTGAATTGCCTCGACAAGGATGCCGTTTAAAGCATTGGCGGCATCTGCACCGGCATTGATATCGGCAGCAGCTGTGTATTTTGCAAGGCCAGAATCGATTTTCACGGTATCGGTCAGATAATCGAGTCCGGTGCCAGTCGTCGATTGATCGGTGTAGAAGTACTGTATCCAGTCTGCCAGATTACTCAGTGAAGCATTCGTATTGCCATCTTCATTGAGAATATTGCATCCCCTGATTTCAAAACCGAGGTGGTAGATGCCGTCAGCGACCGTGTTAACGAAGTTATTGCCGAACATTTTTGTCGATGCGCCGTCGTTCTGAACAAGGTGGTAACCGGTTTCCTCATCAGCTTCGTCGTCGCCATGCAGAGTTGCCCATTCATCGAGGTAGTTGTCCCTGATATACTGGTTGATCGCCCTTATATCGTCAACCGAGATGTGCAGGTCGCTGTTTGCTCCCGTGTACTGAATAGCCTCTTCGAGAATTCCGTTCATCTGGTTGGCCGCATCGGCACCGCTCGCTATTTCAGCATCGCTGATAGTGCGGTCGAGCCCTTTGTCAGCCATGACCATATCGGTGATCCGGTCAAGCCCTGTGCCGGTAGTCGAATGGTCAGTGTAAAACTGAGTCAGCCACTCGGCCAACTGCTGAATGGATGCATTCGGGTTGCCATCCTCATTGAGGATGTTGTCTCCCTGGATTTCAAAACCGAGATGGTAGATGCCATCGGCTACGGTGTCCATGAGGTTGTCACCCCTGTATTTCCAGTATGCACCATCGTTCTGAACGAGATGATAACCGGTCTCTTCGTTGTCTTCATCATTCCCGTGCAGCTCCTGCCAGGTGGCCAGGTAGTATGAACGGATGTACTGATTGATGCTGATGACATCACCGGTTGTAAAGGTACCGGAGGTGCCCGCGCCGGTCATGGAGATGGCTTCGACGAGAATGCTGTTCATCATTGCCGCGGCCTGGGCTCCGGCTTCGATATCGATGCCTGAAATGCGGCCGGCAAGTCCCGGATCGGTAAGAACAGTATCGACGAGTTGATCGAAACCTGTGCCGGTTGGGGCAGTGGACGGGGGGGTGGGTATGGTTACCATGGGAAACAGATGAAGTATTTGTTATAAACAGCGAATGATTTTGGACGTTCTGTCTGTTGCCGTCAGAATTCCGGCACAGTCTGTATAGCAGAACAAACCGTTATAAAAAAAAGGAGTTGCGACAGATCGGGACAGGGTCATCCTGAAAACATCAGGAGCTGCGCAGGAATCGGTTTTTCTGCATGTGCATAGGACACCCCCTTTATCATGAAGGTGCCAGTGATTATCTGTATAAATAAAAAAATAGTGAAAAATATAATATATACAAAAGGGGTAATCTGAGGGACGCTCATAACTGCTTTAACTCAACATGTCGATGAGAAGCGTGATGCGGTAACGGGTATGACTTATCGGCATATCGAAATCGATTCTTCCGCTTCGATGGCAGCGATGATAGCGTCGTTATTAGCGGGAGACGACAACGGTTCTCCATTTCATCCCGTCGTTCTCAATCCACCCGATATGGCGTTGACGGTAAGAAGCAGTTCGGGCAGCAGAGCGTCGGCTTGTTTCTGGTCCCCGTATGTATTGAACTCCCGCCAGCTTTTTAGCAGGTCGATCTGAAGACGATGGAGCTTGCCCAGACCCTCCTGGCGGTTTTCGATGAATCGGTAGACGTTGAAATGCTTTTCCCTGAGCGGTCCTCCGAAGAGCAGATCGAGCAGTCGCATTGTTCTTAGATACTCCGCCTGGATCATGCCAAGCAGATTTACCCGTATGGTGTTGTCTTCGACCAGAGAAGCGTACTGTTCCATGATCCAGGGATCGACCAGCAGGATGCTGGTGGCGACATTGTTAATAATATAGTGGAACGGGGCCCATGAGAAGTCGCTTTTGCGCATGATTTCGAAGGTGTCAGGATCGGTGACGCGCAACTCTTCGAGAGCTGTGCCGGCGCCGTACCATCCCGATATTGAAAATCGGGACTGGTTCCAGCTGAAGACCCAGGGAATGGCCCGCAGATCTTCGAGACTCTGGCGGCCTGTCCGTCGAGACGGGCGCGAGCCAATACGGCTCGATTCGATGATGTCGATCGGTGTGGCCTGGTGGAAAAAATCGAGCAGGCCTTCGGTTTCGATAAGTTGCCGGTAGGCTTTGTTGCTGCTGCGGGCGAGCATATCCATTGTCTTTTCGAGCGGGTGCGGGCGGTAGCCCTCCTTGCGGTGGTCGAGCCGGGCTTCGGTGACGCCTGCCAGAAAAAGTTCGAGATTGTACGCGGCACTGATTCGGTTGGCATACTTCTGGGCGATGGTTTCACCCTGTTCGGTAACCCTGAGACCAGCATCAAGGGATCCGTGGGGTTGCGCCCTGATGAAACGGTGGGTCGGCCCGGCCCCGCGGCTGATACTGCCACCTCGGCCATGGAAAAAGAGAATGTCGGTGCCGTGTTTGCGTCCGGCTTCTATGAGGCGCTCCTCGGCCCGGTAAAGGCTCCAGAGGCTGGTGACGATACCACCGTCCTTGTTGCTGTCGCTGTAGCCGACCATTACCTGCTGAACAGGTTTGCCACGGTCGTGCAGCTCCTGCTGCAGAGCGATACTTCGGCGGGTGACCGGGTGGGCGAGGAACCTGCTGAGGATTTCATGGCTTCTTTCGAGATCGTCGATGGTTTCGAAAAGCGGTACAACCGGGATTGGGCAGGCATCCCCTTCGCCGTAAGGAACCATGAGGCCGACCTCACGAGCCAGAAGATAGATGACAAGCATATCCGACAGACTTCTTGTCATGCTGACGATCAACGCTCCGATGCCGTCGTGGCCGAACTGACGATAATGGTCGAAGAGCACCCGGTAACAGGCCAGAACAGTCTCGGCTTCAGCTCCGGCGCGCATGTCGGGATGAGTGAAAGGACGCGGTGAGAGCAGCTCCTGTTCGAGGAAATCCAGTCTTTTTTCTTCGCTCCATTCAGGGAAGTTTTTACCCTCGAGGCCGGCAGCTGTCATGAGCTGGGAGAGGGCAATATCATGGAACCTGCTGTTCTGGCGTATATCGAGTCTGCCAAGATGAAAGCCGAAGGTCTGGACGATGCGATAGACCGGTGCTACGTCACCAAGAGCAATATTTTCGGCATTGGTCTCAGAAAGCGATGCCATGAGAAGTTCCAGGTCATGAAGAAGTTCAGTGTGCCGACGATAACAGTATCGCTCAGCTTCTGTTTGGCTGGTGACTGGTGTGATGGTCTCTTCAGGGAGAGCGGCGATCATGAGATTGACGAATTGCCTCCATGGTTCGTGTAGGTTTCTATGCATGGCTTTGCGGCCATTTTCGCCAAGTTTGCGAAGCATGATCTTCATCCGTGCCTCCATGGAGCCGGAGGGTGACTGGAATCGTCCGGAGATGCTGAGGCGTGAAGCAAGTCGTTCAAGATGTTTTCTTACAAGATGGAGTGCATGGCTGCGCATCTCCTGAAGGGTCTGGTACGTTGTTTCTGCCGTTACAAACGGATGTCCGTCACGGTCACCGCCGACCCAGCTTCCGAAGACGATGCGTGGCAGGTTGAGCGGGTTCGATAAGTTTTTATGATCGAACCCGGCCACACGCCACGCTTTTTCCAGCCGGCTGTCAAGCATCGGCAGAACGTCAGGAAAGATTGTGTGCAGATAATGCAGCACATTCTGACGTTCTGCGCTTACTTCGGGTTTCTCGAAAAGAATTTCTCCTGTACGCCAGAGTCGTTCGAGAACCACCTTGATGTCCGTGCGAATTTTTTCCCTTTCGGCAGGAGTCCACATTCGGTTTTCCCGTTTGACGAGCAGGAGGTACAGCTCGCGGTGCTGTTCGAGCACGGTTCTTCTTTTGGCTTCGGTCGGATGGGCTGTCAGGGTGGGTTCAACCTCTATCCGGGACAGCTCGGACGCGATTTCTGTTTCGGTGACACCGAGGTTTTTGAGATGACGGAAAGCTTCACCCCAAAGGCCGCTGAGCGATTCGACCCCCTCGGTTGATTCGAGATGTCGACGATACTGGGCGGCAGAGTTCTCTTCGGCCATGTTAAGCAACTGGAAAACAATCGACCATGCCTGGATGGTACGTTCTGCCCGGTCGAAATTCCCGATAGGTTCACTGCTTTCGCAGCTCAGGTGCCTTGCAAGTGCATCCTGGCCGAGATCATGCAACACTTCGACGAAACAGTCAAGAAGGTACCGGTAATCGAGTGCGGCTTTGTCGAAATCGACCACGCTGGTCGTGGAGGTGATCATAGTATCGGAATTCGTGGTTCATGAACGGGCTGAATTACCATCAAACATACATTCCCTGTGCTTTGCCGCAAAACCGGCCCGGTTTTTTATGCTGCTGATACAGGCAATGTTTAACGCTTTTTAAGCTTAAATGTTTGTCCCCTTTGCCAATAATGTTTATCTTTATCAATAAACTCACGCAAGCGGCTAACACCTAATCCATTACCTGTCATGGACAACAAGTCAAACGGTAAGCTTATTGCTCTGGCAATTGGCGGGGCGGTCTTAATGGGAACTTTGTTCTTCGCAGTATCTTTTATGACCGGATATGTTCCGGCGCCGAATGCCATTCCTGCCCTGGTTCCCCTGAGGTCATTTATGGGCTGGTTCCTGCTCATTTTCTGTGCTTCGCTGGTCATCATGGGCCTCGGCAAGATGTCCGGCGCCATCAGTAACAAGTGGTTCCTGAGCTTTCCTCTGAGCATCTTCGTTATCGTCATGGTGATGTTCTTCAGTCTGAGGGTTTACTGGGAAAAAGGTCGCACCACCACTGTGGATGGCAAATACATACGCACAACCGCTGAACTGAAAGAGTTCCTCGACAAACCGGCGGCCAAGAGCGATCTTCCTCCGGCGCCAGCAGGCTTCGACTTCGACTCTGCCAAAGAGCTGACCGATGCCCGCTGCAACAAGTGCCATACCCTTGGTTCCGTTGCCGACCTTTTCCGTACCAAGTACAAGAAGACTGGCCAGGTCAATCTGATAGTCAAGCGTATGCAGGGCTTCCCCGGAGCGGGCATCACCGACGACGAGGCGCAGACCATCGGTATCTGGCTTTTCGAGAAGTACTGATTATCGAGACGAGCTTTACAAAAGAGGTTTTATCTCAGCGGCGCCCCGGATTTCCGGGGCGTTCTGCATTGGGAGGGTTACTGCTCGCTGGCGCTGTAGCTGACGGTGACCGTCTCGGTTATGCCACCCCTGGCGTTCCATTCGGTTTTGACGGTCATCCTTCTCGGTTTGCAGGCTTCGGCCAGGTCGTCGAGAATCCTGTTGGTGATGTTCTCGTAGAAGATTCCGGCGTTGCGAAATTCGAGGAAATAGTACTTGAGGGACTTCAGCTCGATACAGCTTTTGTCGGGCACGTAGCTGACGGTGATCGTGCCGAAGTCAGGCAGGCCGGTTTTGGGGCAGACTGAGGTGAATTCGGGATTGACGATCTCGATGGTGTAGTCCCTTCCGGGCCAGGTGTTGTCGAAAACTTCGATGATCTCTTTATTCATGGGTATTATCGGGTGGATTGTAGTGATTGATCATTAGTGCTGCAAAATAGAAAACGGAAGCGACTTTCATTAAATTCGTGACGATATTTACCATAAAGAATTTTATTCATGCCATTTGAAAGATACACAGTGCTTGTGTCCGGTCGTCCGGATGAGGCCATTGAAAACGAACTGAATCGCCTTCGAGCAGAACTTGCCACCGACTACGATTTGAGGGAGGTCGCACACCGCTTCGGGGAGAGCGATTTCACTTTTCTGAGCGTGCTCGACAGTTACGCGCTGCTCGATCGCATCTCGCCCGAGGAGTTTGTGAAGGACGAGCAGATGCCTTATTGGGCGGAGATCTGGCCCGCGGCAGTAACGCTCTCCCGCCAGATCATCGAGCGGGGTGAGCTGGCTGGCAGGTCAGTGCTTGAACTCGGGGCCGGAGTCGGCATGGCGAGCATCGCCGCAGCCAAAAGCGGTGCTCGTGTGCTCTGTACCGATTATTCGACCGAAGCCCTGAAGTTCGTGGCCTACAATGCAATGCTTAACCGGGTTGCGCTCGATACCTGCCGTCTTGACTGGCGTATGGTCATTGGGGATGAGAAGTTCGATGCCATTATCGCAGCCGATGTCCTCTATGAGCGGATCAATCTGCTTCCGATCGTTACAGCCATAGATGCCCTGCTGGCTCCCGACGGGGCGGCATATATAGCTGATCCCAGAAGGCGTCTTGCCGGTCAGTTTCTCGAACTGATTCATGAAAACGGATTTCTGGTATCAGATTCGCATATGTATGATGCTGAAGGCGATCAGACGGTGGCCGTGACCTTCTACAAATTTCAACGCGCAAAGGCATGAACCCGGAGATTTCAGAACGGTCGATGCCGCATTCTGCTGAAGCATTGTGGTCGTGGCATGGAGGCAGCGGGGTGTTGATCTGGCAGCTGATGTTTTCCGGCAATGATATGGTGATGGGTATCAAGCGTTGTGCCCGTCGGCGTGCAGCAACTCTTTTCTGTCTCGAATCTTCGACGGGATGTGTTTTACGTGACAATTTTGTGCTGACCGGAGGCGGTGAGACCGATCTGCCGGTTGGTGAAGGCTGGATGACCGGACTCGAAACAACTCACGGAAATCTGCTTTTCTGCCATGCCTACCAACCCGGCAGCCCGGAGCATCAGGGTATCTGGGCGGTCGATCTTGTCGGAAACGGTATTGTATGGAGTCGTCCCGATCTGGTTTATGCAGCGAATCTTGGTGACTCTTTGCTCGCCTACCGTCCAAAGGTGTTTGCAGGTTTTCCGGAGCGTGACTACTGGCTGATCGATCCTCTTTCCGGTCGTGAACTCGATCATCCCGGATTGGAGCATGAGCGTACGAACCGGTTGCGTCTCATGGCTGAAAGTGAGCAGGAGCGGCAGGGCATTATGTTGCCCGATTCCGGCTTCGATGAGTCAGGGCAGGTCGAGCACATCGACTGCGGTGACTGGCGGGCTAACGCTTTTCACCGGATGCGCAACGAAAAGGACGGTACCGTTTTGTGGGAATCGTTTCTGACGGTTACCGCCGGTGATCGTCTCCTCTATGAGGACAAGATGGCATCTTCAGAGACAATGCCGGTTTTCAACAATTTTCTGATCAGAAAAAAACGCTTGTATTACATTAAAGAGAAAGAATCACTGATCAGCGTTGCAGTCTCATGACCAGAAATTCATCGATAGAAGACGACAATCGGGAAGTGGTTGCCTGCCGTTGGCTTCTGCCGTTTCTCCACCATCTTCAATCGGCCAGGAATGTTTCGGCAAGGACGATAACCGCTTACAGAACGGATATGCTTCAGTTCTTTTTGTTCCTGAAGGAGGCAGGAGGACTCGACCATCTGGATGCTGTCGATCCCGAAAGGGTGGAGGTGGCCGATGTCAGGCTTTTTATGGGGCATCTGCTCGGCCGGAGCATTCAGCCCCGTTCGATCGCCAGGAAACTTGCATCGGTCAAAAGCTACTACCGTTTTCTTCTCGAAACCGGGAAGATCGATCATTCTCCTCTTTCTCTGGTTTTTACGCCCCGTCTTGACCGGAAAGTTCCCTGTTTTCTGAGTGAAGAACAGACGGGCAGGCTGTTTGACGGATTCGTTGCTGCAGATGCAGATCATTCCGGCTGCAAGGAGGGGCGAAAAGACTCAGTGCAGCTCTTCGAGCTGTCCAGAGACCGGGCGGCACTTGAAGTGCTCTATGGTTGCGGTCTGCGTCTGTCTGAGCTGATCGCTCTTGAAAGTCCGGATACAGACCTGTCACACGGCTTCCTGAAGATCACCGGAAAGGGACGCAAACAGCGGATCGTGCCGCTGGGAAGCCCGGCTGTCGAGGCTCTCAGAAATTATTTTGAAGTCCGACGAAACTTCTTTAGAATATCAGAAGAGGGGGTCAGTGAATCTTCAAGAGTGTTCGTCACTGCAAAAGGCAGACCGCTTTATCCTATGCTTGTCCAGAGAATGACAAAAAGGTATCTCTCTCCGGTTACCGAATCGGCAAGGAAAAATCCCCATATGCTTCGGCACAGTTTTGCAACACATATGCTCAATGGCGGCGCAGACCTGAAAAGTGTCAGCGAGATGCTGGGGCACAGCAGTCTGACGACAACGGAGCTTTATACCCATGTGACTTTCAACAGGCTGAGGGAAGCTTATACGAAAGCTCATCCCAGAGCCTGATTTTCGGCAGATAACAGGAAATGTCGAACCGTCAGGCATGATGATGCCTGTTTCGTTCTTTCAGTCAGTTCAATATTTCAATGGAGGCAGGTATGACAAAATCAGTTACCAGTGATGCAGTAACCGTCAAGGTTACTCTTCGTCATTCCAACAATCATGGAAGCATAGAAGAGTATGCGAGGGATGCGGTTTCAGGGCTTTCGAAGTTCTATACCGATTCGATCAATTGTCATGTCATTCTCGATCATCAGAAAAACGATTATGATCAGAACAAGCTGGCCGAAATCACCGTTCATGTCCCCCAGCACGATTTTGTGGCCCGAGAGTCAGCGCCGACCTATGAACAGGCGATCGACAACTGCATCGATGTCCTGTCGAGGCAGCTTAACAAACTCAAGGAAAAGCAGCGGAACATCTGAAATAGTTTATCGTAACAGGGTCAGCATGCTGGCCCTGTTACCGTATGGGGTTTTTCGTAAAACCATGATCTCCCGAGTATGAACTTTGACCAGAAGGGTTTGAAGAAGCGATCGATTACGGTCGCCTATTTTTTTGAGAACATACAGAAAAACTTCGATATAAAGTTTCGGCGTCTCAACTATGTCGATGAACAGAAACGCCGTATCCACGAACGCGACCTTCATCGTCCGGGTCTTGCCATCGCAGGATTCACCAAACTGTTTACCTACAAGAGAGTCCAGATTCTCGGCAATACCGAATCACGTTTTCTGAACCATCTTGCCCCGGATGAGCGTAAATCGGCATTTGCCGATTTCGTCAGGTTCAGGATGCCATGCATCATTCTGACCAGCAACAACAAGCTCGAACCGGAATTGCTTGACATGGCCACTGCTGCCGGAATTCCTGTGTTTGCCACCCGTTGCTCATCGACGAAAGCCATCTATCTTATCACCGATTTTCTTGACGAGCAGTTCTCGCTTTATCAGCAGTACCACGGATCGATGGTCGATGTCTACGGTGTCGGTGTGCTTCTTACCGGAAAAAGCGGGCTCGGAAAATCGGAAATTGCGCTCGATCTGATAGAACGGGGACATGGGCTGGTGGCTGATGATGTCGTGGTGGTGAAGCGTAACGGAGAGACCAGCACGCTGGTGGCTTCGCGCAATAACATTATTGACCATTTCATGGAAATCCGTGGACTCGGGGTCGTCGATGTCCGGGCAAATTTCGGTATCAGGGCTATTCGTGATAAAAAAGAGGTACAGGTCGTCGTCGAGCTTCTCGAATGGAGTCGTGAGGTCGAGTATGAACGACTCGGACTTGACCAGAAATCGGTCAGAGTGCTTGGTGTCGATCTGCCTCTGGTGCAGTTGCCGATCTTTCCCGGCAAGAACATTACGGTCATTATCGAGGTGGTGGCACTGAATTTCCTTCTGAAGCGTTATGCAGGATATGTGCCGGCAGAAGCTCTGACCGAGAGAATACGAAACGTTATCAACAAGGACCGTTCTGAATCGTCCGGCCCGTCAACCATTTCTGAAGATCATGATGATGAAATCGAATAAGCTGATTCGTCTGTTTCCGATGCTGCTGCTGATTGTGGTGGTATCCCTGTTGACGGCGTGTTCGAAGCAAGGCGGAAGCAAGAAGGGTATGGCTATGACGTCAGGGGCAAGGGATACCACACTGGTTATCGGAATGCTCGGTGATGCCGATTATCTCAATCCGGTTATAGGAGCATCGCTCACCTCAAGCGAGATTACCGGCCTTATCTATCCGGGCCTGCTCCAGGGTGAGTTCGACACAAAAACCGGTCTGATGAATTATCTGGCTCTCGAAAAGCGTTTCCGTCCCTCTTCAGGTGATCCTGATACAAAGTCGCCAAAGGCAGCCCTTGCCCGAACCTGGTCCATGTCGCCCGACCACCGTTCGATCACCTACATCCTCCGCAACGATGCGAAGTGGGCCGACGGTCAGCCGGTCACATCACGTGATTTCAAGTTTGCTTACAGGCTCTATGGCAATCCGGTTATTGCCAGTCCACGCCAGCAGTTCCTGGCAGAACTTGTCGGTGCGGGCAAGGGTGGTGTGGATTTCGACAGGGCTATCGAGACTCCGAACGATACAACGCTTGTCTTCAGGTTTTATAAGCCGGTGCCGGAACACCTGGCCCTTTTTCATACCTCTCTGACGCCGCTTCCGGAGCATCTCTGGAAAAAAGTCAATCCCAGGGAGTTCCGGGAATCGAAGCTGAACCAGCAGCCTGTGGGCGCGGGGCCATACCGGCTTGCAGCATGGAACAAACAGCAGTCGCTCACGCTCTCTTCAAGTGCTTCCTGCAACCTTCCCAAGCCGGGTAACATCAAACGTATCATTTACCGTGTTATACCGGACTATACCGTCAGGCTGGCCCAGTTGCAGACCGGCGATGTTGATGTTGTCGAGAATGTCAAACCTGAGGATTTTGCGGCTGTTCAGAAAGCGAATCCGAACGTCGATATCAGAACCATCGGTCTGAGGGTCTATGACTATGTGGGGTGGCAGAACATCGACGGGGACTACTATAACCAGAGTGGCAAGATTCGTCCCCATCCTTTGTTTGGCAATCCTGCGATACGACAGGCCCTGACGCTCGCCATCGACCGCCAGTCGATCATCGATGGCTATCTCGGCGAGTACGGGGTGCTGGCCAGAACCGATATTTCTCCTTCCCTGAAATGGGCCTATGACGATTCGATCAAGCCCTACGGTTACGATCCTGCCCAGGCTGTGAAGTTGCTCGAACAGTCTGGATGGTTGCCGGGACCGGATGGCATCCGGCAGAAGAATGGGCGCAGGTTCAGCTTTGTGCTCTACACCAATGCCGGCAATGCGCGTCGCAACTACGCCTGCGTCATCATTCAGCAGAATCTGAGGGAGATTGGCATCGAGTGCAAGATCGAGCTGCAGGAGTCCAATGTCTTTTTCCAGAATCTTCAGGAGCGCAAACTTGGCGCGTGGATGGCAGGGTGGGCCATAGGGCTTGAAATCGATCCTCTCGATGTCTGGGGTTCCGATCTGAAAAAGAGCCGCTTTAATTTTCCCGGCTACATCAATCCGAGGATCGACCAGCTCTGCGATCTTGCCAAGAACAGGATGCGTACCGAGGATGCCCGCCCTTACTGGATCGAATACCAGAAAATCCTGCATGAGGAGCAGCCGATCACCTTCCTGTACTGGATAAGGGAGACCCAGGGATTCAGCAGGCGCATCCAGGGAGCGAAACTCAACATTTCCGGAACCTATTACAATATCGATGACTGGACGCTGAAACCCTCCATTGCACCGTAACGAGATGCTCAGGTATATTCTTAAACGGCTGCTGATTGCCGTGCCGCTCATGTTCGGGGTGCTGACCCTGACCTTTTTCATCATCAGGCTCGCACCCGGTGATCCAGCAGCTTTTTTCATCCAGCCTGGCATAAGTCCCAATGTCGCCGAGCAGCTTCGCCAGCAGTACGGACTGAACGATCCTCTGCCTGTGCAGTATCTCAAATGGCTCATCAATGTGTTGCATGGAGATTTCGGGCGCAGCTTCAGCCGTGCACAGCAGCCGGTGTTCGATGTGATTGCCGAGGCTCTTCCGGTGACCATGACCATCGCCATTCTGACGCTCATAGCCAATTTTCTTTTCGGGATTATCATCGGAGTGATTTCCGCAGTCAGGCAGAACAGTTTTCTGGACAGGTTCCTGACGGTTACGGCACTTTTTTTCTACTCCATGCCGGAATTCTGGTTCGCGCTCATGATGATCATCATGTTCGCTCTGCGATTTCCGCTCTTTCCGGTTTCAGGTCTCAACGAGGTGGGGGCGGAGAGCTACGGAACCATCGGCTTCATCATGGACAGGATATGGCACCTCGTGCTGCCGGTTACGGTGCTCAGCATCAACGGCGCTGCAGGCATTGCACGGTACGTAAGGGGGAGCATGCTTGAAGTGATCCGGCAGGACTATATCCGCACGGCGCGTGCCAAAGGGCTTTCCGAGAGGGCTGTGATCCTGAAGCACGCTTTGCGCAACGCATTGTTACCGGTAGTCACCCTGATGGGCAGCTCTCTGCCCTTCATTTTCAGCGGTGCTCTTTTCATCGAGGTGATCTTTGCATTTCCCGGAATGGGAAGGGTGACCGTCGAGGCTATTTTTGCCCGCGATTATCCCCTGATCATTGCCAATACCTTTGTTTCAGGAATTATGATCGTCTTTGGCAATCTCCTGGCTGATGTGCTCTACGCAGTTGTCGATCCCAGGATCAAGCTCTGAGACTATGAACTCAAATTGTGAGGCACGTGAGGATTGAATCACTGAATACCGCTCCTGATCCGTCAGAGGTACGATTTGAAGAGCAGATACGGCCGCAGAGCATGGGCGATTTTGCCGGGCAGAAAAAACTGACCGACAATCTCAAGGTTTTTATCACCGCGGCACGAAAACGGGGTGATGCGCTCGATCATGTTCTGCTTTCAGGTCCACCCGGTCTCGGAAAGACCACCCTTGCTCATATCATCGCCTCTGAAATGGGGAGCAGCATAAAAATCACCTCCGGACCGCTGATCGACAAGGCGGGCAACCTGGCTGGGTTGCTGACCAGTCTCAGAAAGGGGGATATTCTTTTCATCGACGAAATCCACAGGCTCGCCCCAGCCGTTGAGGAGTATCTCTACTCGGCCATGGAGGATTACCGTATCGATATTCTGCTCGACAGCGGGCCGGCATCGCGTGCCGTGCAGCTCAGGCTCGAACCCTTCACACTGGTCGGAGCCACCACAAGAGCCGGACTGCTGACCTCGCCACTGCGGGCACGATTCGGCATCAACAGCCGACTTGACTACTACACTCCCGAGCTTCTGCAGGGGATCATCGTCAGATCGGCTGCTATTCTGAATATTGGTATTGACGAGGATGCGGCTATGGAAATAGCCAGGCGATCGAGGGGCACCCCTCGTATCGCCAACCGTCTGCTCAGACGGGCGCGTGATTTTGCCCAGGTGGCCAATGAAACCTCCATTTCGATTACGGTGGCAAAGCGTACCCTCGAATCGCTTGAAATCGACGAGGGTGGTCTGGATGATATGGACAAAAAGATACTTGAGGCGATTGTGAGGAAATTTAACGGCGGTCCGGTCGGCGTTGCCTCACTCGCCGTTTCGGTGGGCGAAGAGCAGGATACCATCGAAGAGGTATATGAACCCTACCTGATACAGGTTGGCTACCTTGCAAGAACTCCCCGTGGACGGGTAGCTACCAGGCTGGCCATGACAAGGTTTTCAATTCCGGGTATGCCTGGCCAGGGGCCGCTGTTCGATGCCGCGGATCATTATGCCGGTTAAATCCCAACAAATAATGGCTTTCAGAAGATGCTCCGTTCTGTCTGCTGTTTTCATCGGTATACAGTTGTTCACGGTGTTCTCCATGTCAACGGCAAATGCGGCGTACGTCCGTCATGGCAGTCACGGGCAGGAGTCTCACAGAAGTGACGCGATTCCTGTCGAAGCTTCAGCAGCCATGTCCGACTATGTGCACGCACTTCTTCTTGATATGAAGGGGGATTACTGGGGCGCTATCGACATCTTAAGAAAGGTCATGGCTCAAAGGCCTACCGATGCTGCGGTAAGATACTCGATGTCCAGATCATGGTATCGTCTGGCTGTCCTCGATTCGGCAAGGGTTCATGGTGAGGCTGCCGTCAGAATCGATCCGTCCAATCGTCACTATCTCCGGCATCTTGCCGGTATCGCTCATGACATGCGCGATTACAATCGGTCAGCCGAGCTGTACGGGCTGTTTTCACAGGCAGTTCCCGGCCGCACGGACATCATGTACATGCAGGGGCTTGAATTTTTGTCAGCCAACCAGCCGGAGCAGGCGCTCGAAGTGTTTAAAAAGGCCATGCGAATCGATCCGTACAATGAAGCCGCCCTTTCACACATATTGTTTCTTGAAACAGGTCTCAGGCGTTATCCGGAAGCCATTGAAACCGCAAAGCGGCTGATAAAGCCAGGCGGAGGCGACCGGAAGCTCCGTATCACCCTTGCCGAGCTTTACGCCAGGAATGGACAGGATACGCTTGCCGTTCAGACCCTTCATGAGCTGATCGCTGCAGATCGTTCTTCCGTATCTTCCTGGATCGCTCTTTTTGATTACTATATAAAGGCCGGGAGAAATCACGATTTTCAACGTGAACTGGCAGGCTTTCTGGATACGGCTTCTTCGTCACCGGAATCGCTTCACGATCTTGGCCGTCTCTATATATCCCGTTCCACCAGGGACTCCCTGTATGTCGGCCCGGCTGTTGACTTGCTCGAGGAGATGATTGGCAGGCGGCCGCACGACAGTGAGCTTTTCATGCTGAAAGGCCTGTATGGGCTGATGCATCAACGACAACAGGATGGCCTTGCCTCATTGAACAGGGCTGTACGACTCGATCCGGGTAATGTCTCTGCATGGGAATACCTGATAAGTGCAAGTTTCGATCAGGGGGAAAAACGGCAGGCATTCGATCTGCTGGCAAAAGCGAGGCGTCGTCTGCCACGGCAATATTTGCGCTGGAGAACTATCGAGGGGAATCTGCTTCTGTACAGCGGCTCACCAGCAAGGGCTTCTGTTATTCTTGAAGCGGTAGCAAGGTCGAAAACAAAAGATCAGGAGATTCTGATTCAGGCAAATACCAGCCTGGCCATGGCTTATGAGCTTCTCGGCAGGAAAAGGCGATGCCGTGAGGTCTATGAGATGGTGATCGAACTCGATCCGCACAATACGCTCGCAATGAACAATCTCGCTTACCTGCTTGCAGAAGATGGAATTATGCTTCAGCAGGCCCTGCGCCTGGCATCAAATGCCGTGCTGCTTGAACCGGAGAATGGTGTTTATCTCGATACTCTCGGCTGGGTGCACTACAAGCTCGGAAATTACGAACTTGCCAGGCAGTCCCTTGAAAAGGCTCTGGCAGCCGGGGTCGATGAGGGTGAAATCTACCAGCATATGGGCGAGGTGTACAAAAAACTCGGCGACGAGGCTAAAGCCACGGAAATGTTCGGGAAAGCTAAATCCACCGGAAATAAAAAGCGGTAACTTTCATTACCGCTTTTCTCTTTTCTGATTACTCGCCTTCGACAGAACGGTTGGCGAGGTGTTCGTAGTGAGCCCAGCGGGCATCAACCTCTTTCTGGATCGCTTCGAAGTACTGCTTGGCGAGTGCCGGGTGAGTCTTCTTCAGCATTCTGAAACGGTTCTCCATGTTCAGGAACTGCTCGACCGGCATCTTCGGCTTTTTGGAGTCGAGCTGCAGCGGATTCAGTCCCTCCTTGAGTCTGTCGGGATTGTAGCGGTAGAGCAGCCAGTGGCCGGAATCGACCGCGGCTTTCTGGTGTTCCAGACCTGAAGAGAGATCAAAACCGTGCGCGATGCAGTGCGAGTAGGCAATGATCACCGATGGGCCATTGAAGGCTTCAGCTTCAAGGAAGGCTTTCAGTGTCTGCTCGTCGCGAGCGCCCATGGCGACGCTGGCAACATAGGCATTGCCGTAGCTCATCGAGATCAGGCCGAGATCTTTCTTGGTCGCCGTGCGGCCAGCCGCGGCAAATTTTGCGACCGCCGCTTTCGGGGTTGCTTTGGAGGCCTGACCGCCAGTGTTGGAGTAGACCTCCGTGTCAAGCACCAGCATATTGACGTTCTTGCCCGATGTGGTGACGTGGTCCAGACCGCCGTAACCGATGTCATAAGCCCAGCCGTCGCCGCCTACCGCCCACACGCTCTTCTTAACCAGCATGTCGGCCACCGCCATCAGGTTTCTGGCGTCAGCCGAATCCATTTGCCGCAGTTTCTCTTTCAGGGCGGCAACACGCTCGCGCTGCTCGAAAATCTCCGGCTCGCTCTGCTGTGTGGCTTCGAGAATGCCGGTGGCGAGGACTTCACCGATTTCACCAGCCATCTTTTTCACCAGCTCAAGGGCAAAATCCTGCTGCTTGTTGATCGAAATCCTGAAACCAAGCGCGAATTCAGCCGTGTCCTCGAAGAGCGAGTTCGACCATGTCGGACCGAGACCCTGCGGGTTCGACGCATAAGGCGTAGTCGGCAGGTTACCGCCGTAGATCGACGAGCAACCGGTAGCGTTGCCAATGACGAGGCGGTCGCCAAAGAGCTGGGTCATCAGCTTGATATAGGGCGTTTCGCCACAGCCGGAGCATGCGCCAGAGAACTCGAAGAGCGGCTGCTGGAGCTGCTGCTCCTTGATGAGCTTCGGATTGATCTTGTTGCGGTCGAACTCCGGAATGTCGATGAACCAGCTCCAGCACTGCGATTCGCTCTTGCGCAGCGGAGCCTGTTCGTGCATGTTCAGCGCCTTGCGGCCCTCGATTTTCTTGTCCCTGGCCGGGCAGACGTTGACGCAGAGCTGGCAGCCGGTGCAATCCTCGGGAGCCACCTGAACGGTGTAGCGCATTCCTTTCCAGTTCGCGGCCTTGGCTTCGAGGCTCTTGAAGGTTGCCGGGGCGTTTTCGAGGTGCTCCGGTTCGTAAACCTTGATGCGGATGGCCGCGTGCGGGCAGACCATCGAGCACTTGCCGCACTCGATGCAAAGCTCCGGAACCCAGACCGGAATCTCCAGCGCAAGGTTGCGTTTTTCGAACTTCGCGGTGCCTATCGGATAGGTGCCGTCGGCAGGCAGATCGCTGACCGGGATGCTGTCGCCTTCGCCGGAAATGACCTTTGCGAGCACATTGCAGACGAAATCCGGTGCGTTGCCGACGATGGGGGCGCGCAGCTCTTTCCGGCTGTCAGCCACTGCACCGATGGTCACTTCGTGCAGGTTGGCAAGGGTGTTGTCAACCGCCTGGATGTTCTGGCGGACAACCTCGTCGCCCTTCTTGCCGTAGGTTTCGCGGATCGAATCCTTGATCTTCTCGATAGCTTCTTCACCCGGCAGTACACCCGAGATCGCAAAGAAGCAGGCCTGCATGATAGTGTTGATGCGCTGGCCCATACCACTATCATGGGCCACCTTGTAGGCGTCGATAGTGTACAGTTTTGCCTGTTTGTTGATCAGGTGCTGCTGCACGAGCCTGGGCAGCTTGCTCCATACCTCTTCAGGAGAGTAGACCGAGTTGATGAGCAGCGTGCCACCCTGTTTGAGGTTTTTGGCCACGTCGATCATTTCGAGGAAGACCCAGTGGTGGCAGCCGACGAACTGCGCCTCGGACACGAGGTAGGTCGAGCGGATCTGCTCCGGGCCGAATCTCAGATGCGAGGTCGTGATGGAGCCAGCCTTCTTCGAGTCGTAGACGAAGAAGCCCTGGGCGTAGTTGTCGGTGTTCTCGCCGATGATCTTGATCGAGTTCTTGTTGGCTCCGACGGTGCCATCCGAACCGAGACCGTAGAAGAGCGCACGGAAGACCGAATCGGGCTCGATCGAGAAGGTTTCGTCATAGCCGAGGCTTTTGTTGGTAACGTTATCTTCGATGCCGACGGTGAAGTGGTTCTTCGGAGAGGTCTCCTTCATGTTGTCGAAGATTGCCTTGACCATTGCTGGGGTGAACTCCTTTGACGACAGGCCGTAGCGTCCGCCGACGATTCTGGGCATGGAGACGCATTTTCCACCCTGGTACGATTCGGCGATGGCGTTGACAACGTCCAGGTAGAGCGGCTCACCTGCGCTGCCAGGTTCCTTGACGCGGTCGAGCACCGAGATGCACTTGACGCTCGATGGCAGTGAGGCGACAAAAGAGGCGATATCGAAAGGTCTGAAGAGACGCACCTTGACCAGACCGACTTTTTCGCCCTGGCTGTTCAGGAACTCGACGGTTTCGAGGGCAGTTTCCGCTCCTGAACCCATCATGATGATGATGCGGTCGGCATCCAGAGCGCCATAATACTGATAAAGCTTGTATGAGCGACCGGTCAGTCCGGCAAACTGATCCATCGCTTTCTGCGTGATCGACGGGCATGCGTCATAGTAACTGTTGACGCTTTCCCTGGCCTGGAAATAGACATCCGGATTCTGCGATGTGCCGCGGATGATCGGAGCGTCTGGCGACATTCGGCGTATGCGGTGAGCGATGACCAGTTCGTCATCGATCATCGAGCGAATGTCTTCGTCCGAGAGCACCTCGATTTTCGAGATTTCGTGTGATGTGCGGAATCCGTCGAAAAAGTGCAGAAAGGGCACGCGCGATTCGAGCGTGGCAGCCTGCAAAATCAATGCCATATCCATCACCTCCTGCACCGAGCAAGAGGCAAGCAGGGCGAAGCCCGTGCCTCTGACCGACATGACGTCGGCGTGGTCACAGAAGATCGAAAGCGCCTGCGCTGCAAGCGAGCGTGCCGAAACGTGGATGACGCAGGGCGTCAGTTCGCCGGCGATTTTGTACATGTTCGGGATCATCAGCAGAAGACCCTGGGCAGCAGTGAAGGTGGTTGTCAATGCACCGGTCTGCAATGCGCCGTGAACGGCAGCGGCTGCACCAGCTTCGCTCTGCATCTCATCGACGAGCGGTATGGTGCCCCAGATATTTTTCACATCGACGGCAGCCCAGGCATCCGAGTACTCTCCCATCGGAGATGCCGGAGTGATCGGGTATATCGAGATGACTTCATTGGTGCGATAGGCGACATGAGCAAGAGCTTCATTCCCCTCCATTGTCTTGAATGTCCGGGTCATACGATCAGAAACTGGATTATGATTGATGGGACTGTACTATCCTCGATGGGTACAACTACGAAGAAACACGAAAAGTGACGTTCGCAGGTGAGAAAAAAGCGTCGAGTGTGCTTTTGAAGATAGGAAAAAAAACTAATATACTTCAATCGTCAATATTATTATGGCAACTGCTTGTCAGAGCGTCTTTTGAGGCGTAAGTCAGGTGTTCGGACGGCGCTGCCGCGCTTATCCTCAGGAACCGAAAATACCCGTGGAGGGGGTGCTTGTTGAACAGAACAGACCATGCCGTCATACAGGTTGCGGAACCTCGCGAACAGGTCGTCTATGGCCGCAACGCGGTCATCGAACTGTTGCATTCGAAGCCCGATAGCGTCGAGAAGATTTACCTCCAGTTCAATACCGAGCATCCCAAGCTCAAGGAAATCGTCATCACGGCCCGGAGGCTGAAGATTCCCTGCGGCAAGGCGCGCATGGAGAAGCTGACGCTCATCTCCGGTACCGCCAAGAACCAGGGGGTGTGCGCCCTGATCAGCAGCCTCAATTATTATACGCTCGACGAGGTGCTTGCCTCGCCGCGCAACAGCTCGCCGCTTTTCGTGATCCTGGAAGGACTCGAAGACCCGCACAACGTCGGCGCGATCATCCGCACCGCCGAGGCCGTGGCTGCCGATGCGGTCATCATGATCGAGGGTAGGGGAACGCCGATCAACGCGAGCATGCACAAGGCGTCGGCGGGAGCGCTCTCGCACATGCGCGTCTGCAAGGTGAAAAGCCTGGTCAAAACCCTCGACCTGTTGCGCGAGCGCGGCTTCAGCGTTGTGGCCGCTGACATGGAAGCGGAACAGAACCATACCGATATCGACTGGACGCGACCGACGGTGCTTGTCATGGGCGCCGAAGGCAGCGGACTCGGCTCCGAAACCCGCAAACGCTGTGACCGGATCGTGCGAATCCCGATGGCGGGTTGCGTCGAGTCGCTCAATGTGAGTGTGGCGGCAGGCGTGATGCTCTACGAAGCTATGCGCCAGCGGCTGGGCTGAAGATCAGTCGGATCCGACCGATCGGACCGATTCGACTGATCTTTTCTTCTCCTGATAAAAATGTTACCTTAAAACTCTTTTGTTCGAGTCAATTGCAAAGCAACTCATTAAATAACGTTCTGCCATGAACATCCCTGACAATCTCCGCTATACCACAGATCACGAATGGATCAAGCTGCTCGATGACGGTGTGACCGCTCTGGTCGGTATCACCGATTTCGCGCAGTCCGAGCTTGGCGACATCGTGTTCGTCGAAACCAAAGCTGTCGGCACGAAGGTCGCGGCGCACGGCGCGTTCGGTACCGTGGAAGCGGTCAAGACCGTGGCCGATCTTTTTGCCCCGGTCGCGGGAGAGATCGTCGAGGTTAACGGTGTTCTTGACGATGCGGCGATTGTCAACGCTGATCCTTATGGCGAGGGGTGGATCGTGAAGATGAAACTCGATAACGTCGCCGATGTCGAATCACTGCTTTCACCCGAGGCTTATCGCGCGACCATCGGCGAGTGAGCTGTTTTGGCGAGGCTTTTCAACTGAATCCAATAGAGCACCATGCCTTTCATTGTCAATACCGATGCCGAGCGGGCCGGGATGCTCAGTTACATCGGCGTCGAGAACTTCGAATCGCTGATCGCCGATATTCCCGAGGAGATTCGCCTTAAAAATGCGCTCGACCTCTTTCCCGCGATGGGCGAGCCGGAGGTGAAACGTCTGCTCGAACAGATGGCTGCCAGCAACGCTGCCACCTGCGACCACGTGAGCTTTCTCGGTGCAGGGGCTTACGACCACTTCATTCCCGCTGCCGTCAGGACCATCTCTTCCCGGAGCGAATTTTACACTGCCTACACGCCATACCAGGCGGAGGTGTCGCAGGGCACCCTGCAGGCGATCTACGAATATCAGAGTGTGATGTGCCGCCTCTATGGCATGGACGTGGCCAACGCCTCGATGTACGACGGCGCAAGCGCCCTTGCCGAAGCGGCGCTGATGGCCGTGAACATCACCGGGCGCAATGGCGTTGTGGTTGCGGGCAAGCTGCATCCCTACAGCCGCCAGGTGCTCGAAACCTACCTCGAAGCCGCCGGAGAGCGGGCCATCGTGCAGAACAGCATCGAGAACGGTATCGGCAGCGTCGCGTCGCTCGAAGCACTGGTCACTTCCGAAGTGGCGGCGGTGATCGTGCAGCAGCCGAACTTCTACGGCTGCCTCGAAGAGGTCGAAGCGATCGGCGAGATCGCCAGAAAGAACGGCGCGCTCTTTATCGTCATGGCCGATCCGGTCTCTCTCGGAGTGCTTGAAGCGCCGGGCAACTACGGCGCGGATATAGCCGTCGGCGAGGGACAGTCCGTCGGCAATGCCCAGAGCTTCGGCGGGCCGTACCTCGGCATTTTCACGGTCAAGCAGGCGCACGTGCGCAAAATTCCGGGCCGTCTGGTGGGCATGACCAAAGACAAGGAGGGTGAGGAGGGCTTCATCCTGACGCTCCAGACCCGCGAACAGCACATCCGCCGCGAGAAGGCCACCTCGAACATCTGCTCGAACCAGGCGCTCTGCGCATTGCAGTCGGTGGTGCACCTGTCGCTGCTTGGCAAGGAGGGCATCAGAGATGTCGCAGGCCGCTCGATGCAGAAGGCACACTATCTCGCAGACCGCATTGCTGCAATTCCCAGCTTCTCGCAGAAGTTCAGCGCGCCATTTTTCCGCGAATTCGTGGTCGAGACCCCCGTACCGGCGGCCACGATCATTGAAAAGATGCTTGAGAAAAAGGTGTTTGCCGGTGTCGATCTCTCCGCATGGGGCGAAGATGGTCTGCTCGTAGCCGTCACTGAAAAACGTACGAAGGAAGAGCTTGACAGCTTCGTCAGCGAGCTTGCCGCTTTTGCGTGAGCTCGTCTCGCAAGAAAAAAAAGCCGCCCGACATGTCGGGACGGCTTTTTTTGTAAAGAGTGGGACGATTGGGACTTGTGGGACGATTGGGAGGAAGAGCTGAAGACGATGCTGCGGAGGCTCTTCCTTTGTTCTCAAATCAGTCCGAGCTGCTCCAGCTCCGCTCGCAGGATTGCCTTGTTGGCTTCAGCCATCGGCACGAGTGGCAGGCGATACACATCCTCGACCATACCCATCAGCGAAAGCGCGTACTTGACCGGTACGGGGTTGCTCTCGATGAAGTTCAGCCTGAAAAGCTTGCGGTACTTGCGGTTGATCTTGCGGGCCTCGTCGAGGTTGCCTGCCTTCATGGCATCGATCAGCCCCTTTACAACCTTCGGCACCTGGTTGGCCGCCACCGAAATCACGCCGTCGCCGCCGAGCGCCATGAAGGGCAGCATCAGCCCGTCCTCGCCGGTCATCACCGAGAAACGCTCCGGGCGCTCGTCGATGAGCGTCATGATCTGCTCGAAATTGTCCGACGCCTCCTTGACGGCGAGCACGTTCTCAAAGTCCCGCGCCAGCCGAAGAATCGTCGCAGCGCTAACGTTGCAGCCCGTGCGGCCCGGTACGTTGTAGATGATCACCGGAATCGAGACCGCTTCGGCCACGTGGCGGAAGTGCTGGTAGAATCCCTCCTGAGAAGGCTTGTTGTAATACGGGGCGACGGAAAGGATCGCCTGCGCCCCGGCCTTTTCGGCGTTGCGCGACAGCTCGACGGCGTGACGGGTGTCGTTGGTGCCTGCCCCGGCGGCCACCATCATGGAATCACCGGCCTCATCGCGCACCGTGCGGATGATCTCCGCCTCCTCGTCATTCGTGAGGGTGGGCGACTCGCCGGTGGTGCCGCAGGGAAGCACAATGTCAGTTCCGGACTCGCGGTGAAACCGCACCAGCCGGCGGATGGCTTCGAAATCGACCGATCCGTCCTGATGGAACGGTGTGACAAGGGCTACGGCTGAACCTGAAATAAGACGATTGGACATGAGAACTGCTTGATTCTAAAGTGATTGAAGGCTGTCAGCGTTCTGTGTACGCCGGGTCGTGAGCGCGGTTGTTTCAGCCTTCATGTTAAATTGAATGTAGCCAATGCGATGGATTTATAAAAAAATGAGTTCACTGAGCATTTCTTGAGCTGTGTTCTGAAGCAATGCCTGTGCTTGACGCTTGAAATTTCAGAATCCGGGAGAGATCAGATTTTCCGGTCAGGCCGTCCTTCCTGCTTCTATCAGCTCCTCGGCGAGCTGGAGGGAGGTTTCGGTGATGTCGGCTCCGCTGAAAAGGCGGGCTACTTCGCGGGTGCGATCGTTCTCCGTGAGCGGGGAGACGCCGGTGAGGGTGCGGTCGGCTTCGATGCGTTTCTGGACGGCGAGGTGCAGGTCGCCCATTGCGGCGATCTGGGGGAGGTGGGTGATGGCCATGATCTGGTGCATCCGCGAGAGGCGCTTGAGGCTGAAGCCGACCGATTGGGCCACCTTGCCGCTGATGCCGGTGTCGATTTCGTCGAACACGAGAATCGGCAGCTCCGCAGAGCGGGCGAGAGCACTTTTCATGGCGAGCATCACGCGCGAGATTTCGCCGCCGGAGGCCACTTTGGCGAGCGGTTTTGGCGACTCGCCGAGGTTGGTGGAGATCATGAATTCGATGCGGTCACAGCCGTTGTCAAACGCCTTGTAGCGCGTGCCGTCGATCTCGATATCGCCGTCCGGCGTTGCCTCGCGGGTGAAGCGCACTTCAAAGCGGCTGTGCGGGATACCGAGCGTCGCCAGACCCTGCATGATCTCCTGTTCGAGTCGTCCCGCGGCCTGGCGGCGATGCTCCGAGAGCGTGCTGGCCGAGGCGGAGAGCGCCATGCGGGCCTTCTGTATTTCAGCTTCTATAGCTGCGAGTTCACCGGCCAGATTCTCTTCGAGCGAGAGCTCTTCGGAGAGCTGGTCGCGCAGGGCGATAAGTTCATCGATGCTTTTAGCGTGCTTCTTGCCGAGCCGTTGCAGGAGCAACTGCCTCTCGCGCAGCGTTTCGAGCCTGTCGCGGTTGAACTCGATGCCGCCGGTGTAGCGACCAACGAAGCGGTTCAGCTCCTCGATCGTGGCGGTTGCGCCGCGCAGCTCTTCGAGGTACGGCTCGAAACGCTGGTCGATGGCCGTGAGTTTTTCGAGCAGATGCACCGACGAAGCGAGGGTCGAGTAGGCCGAGCTTTCCGATTCGTAGAGATTCTCACCCAGCTCCGTGCCGAGGCTGTAAAGGGTTTCGGCGTTTTCGAGCAGGTTGATCTCCTCGTCTATCGATCGCTCTTCTCCCTCCACGAGGGCTGCTGCATCAAGCTCCCTGTACTGATAATCGATGAAGTCGCGTTTCTGGCGGAGATTTTCTGCACGTTCGGTGAGGTTCTGGAGTTCACGGCGCAACTTGCGGTACTCTTCGAGGGTGTTGCGGTACCGGGAGGTTTCGGCGTGCAGCAGCCCGAAGCCATCGAGCATTCCGGCGTGGGTTTCGGCGTGCAGCAGAAGCTGGTGGTCGTGCTGTCCGTGCAGATCGACGAGCTGCTGTCCCGCCTTTTTCAGAAGAGCGACCGTGCAGGGGGTGTCGTTGATGAAGCAGCGCGACTGGCCGGTCGCCGAGATGTCGCGGCGCAGGATGATCTCCTCCGTCCGCTCGATCTCTTCCGCGTCGAGCATCGCGCCGATGCTCTCGTAATGTTCACCGCTGAAGGTCGCCTCGATGACCGCCCTGGAGGCGCCGCCGCGCACCACCTCCGGGCTCGCACGTTCGCCGAGCACCATGTTGAGCGCTCCCATCAGGATCGACTTGCCTGCACCGGTCTCGCCGGTGATGATGGTCAGGCCAGGAGCGAAGCTGACGGTAAGCTTGTCGATAAGCGCGAAATCCCTGACGTAAAGGCTTTTGAGCATGAAACAACTGAGAGAGGTTCAGGTATATCCGGCGGATCGCTTGCAAAATCAAAGATAACGCTAAAAAAACGTGTTTGAAAAAGCTTCTCTTATTTACCGGGCAAGCACGATCGATTGTGCATCGCTGTATCGTGAGCCAGAGAATCCGGCGGCGTTCATCGTCAGGCGATAGCTTCCGGCAGGAAGCGGTTGGCCGGAATCGTCCTTGCCGTTCCAGGTAATGCGGACAACCGGTCCTGTCGGGATGCCGCTCGCTAACCTGCGTACCAGTTTTCCCGTAGTGTCGTATACCGACAGGGCAAGCTGGTAAGAACCGACCGGAAGGCTGATGGCAATGTTCAGAAAATCGTCTGTTCTGTCGCTGTTCGGAGAAAAGGGATTTGGGGAAAGGCTGAAGATATCTTCACTTCTTGTCGGGGGCACATAGACCGAATTGGCTTTTCCCGGTGTTCCTCCGAACTGTGTATCTGTCGATGATGTCCAGTTCAGAGGCGAGTCCGAAACCATCAGGGGATTGAACTTTTCGATCGATATGCGTTTGGTCGATTTATTCGCGGGATTGTGCCAGTTTGGTGTGTAGTTGGCTGCATCGACCACGTCGCCTTTCTGGTCGAGCAGCCGGACGCTGTCGCCATCGTTGTTGAGGGAGAATGTTTTGTAGTTCCTGACAAGAAAAATTCGGGCATCAGACGAATTCTGCAAATAGGTATAACAGGTCGTCAGTCGTGATCCGCTGACAAGTCCGTTGTACTCTGGAGCGATCACGCCGTACTGGCCGGGCCCGAGCATATTGGTGCCACCTGCCGGTGCGAAATAATAACGGTTGACTTTTCCCGATTTCGGGTCGGGACGGTCGGCGATACTCCATCCGGTAAGATCGATTGCCTCAATGCCCGGATTGTATATTTCAACGAAATCAGGCTGATCGGGAAGTTCATCTTCACTCTCCTGCAACGGATCGAACAGGATTTCGTTCAGTACGGGAACGGTTCTGTCGTTCTGCAGTGAAAGGGTTTCGTTAAAGGAGTGCTCGTCGGAATCGGTTGCGCAACCGGTGGCAAGCAGAAAAAGTACGACAGAAAGATGGCAGGGGTATCGCATCTCGGTGTCAGGTATGATTGATCTGAAAATGGCTTCAGGTGGTAACCCCGGAGACCCTTGTGCACGGGTGGCTCGCCCGATGCCGCCCGTAATCCGTTATACTTATGTCCATAAACCACCTCCAGGCAGACCGGAATTGCATGATGCCAGGATAAGGGGGATTCAGGCGGAGTAATGTGATTGTTACGGGTTCAGAAACAGTGACAGCAAGCGGCCTGAATCAGGCCTTTTTCTCCTTTTTCGATGGTTCATCCATCGTTTTGTTGAACTCTTCCTCTATTTCATTCTGTGCTTTTTTGAACTCCTTGATACCTTTGCCAAGTCCTTTTGCCAGTTCCGGCAGTTTCTGGGCACCGAACAGGAGAAGGATGATGAGCAGAATAAGAATGAGTTCCTGGCCGCCTAAACCGAACATTGATAGATCTCCGTAAAATGTACTGATGGATGGTAATGCCTGTTATAGCAATTATAACTAAACAAAGCTGAATCCTAAACCAAAAAATTTTCGTTCAAAAACAGCACGCTCTTCCAAGTGTTGTGTGACCGGCGACAGTTTTCATGCCGCTTGATATGGTAACCTGAAACGAGGCGGGAAGAACGATATCGACTCTCGATCCGAATTTGATCATGCCGAAGCGTTTGCCGGCAACGACTTGCTGACCCGCTTCAAGGTTGCAGACGATCCGTCTTGCTATGAATCCCGATATCTGGCAGAACCAGACGGTACCTGCGGCTGTATCGAGAGTGATTTCCATTCGCTCGTTATCAGACATGCTGCGATGGTCGAATGCCATCAGGAACTTGCCCGGCTGGTAGCTGACGTTGAGTATCCTGCCATCAAAGGGAATCCGGTTGACATGGACGTTGAAAGGAGACATGAAAATGCTGATCAGTGTGGAGTTCTGACCGGTGACCGGATGATCGACATGCTTCTTGAGCAGGATTCTTCCATCGGCAGGTGCAACGAGCAGGCCGGGTCCTTCAGGAACTTCACGATCCGGATCACGATAGAAAAACAATGTGAACAGGAGAGAAAAAAAAGCGGCCGCAGAAAACACACCACCGCCGGGTTGTGGCAGCAGGAGGCCTGCAATGAATAGTACTGAGCAGAAAAGAGCTGTTTTAATGACACTGCCGGTACCGTAAGGTGAAATGCGCATTGGATGAATTTCTGTTCCTGAATTAAGGCTTAATGATAGACAAAATTGTATTAATTATCATCATGATCCCGTGCTGCGTTTGCCGGCGGGTTGCTGTAAAGGTTGTTCCGGGATATTTGACCCCCCGGGTTGGCAACAGGTATGGCTTTCATGGTATGACTGGGAAAAAGAGAAATGAGCAGAGGAGGCTGTGAACAGGACTGAGAAAAAATTTCTTGAAAATATCAGACGCCAGCAACTTGCCGGAAAGGAGGATTCGGTGCTCCTTGCGGTATCAGGCGGTCCTGATTCGATGGCTTTGCTGCATCTGTTCGCAGCGGTTTCTCCGGTTCTGCATTGTCGTCTCGGTGTAGCACATTGCAATTTTATGCTGCGGGGCGAGGAGAGTGAGCGTGATGAATCGTTCGTCAGAGAGGCGAGCCTCAAGCTTGGTTTCGATTTCAATGTCAGGCGTTTCGATACCGAAAATGTTTCGATGACCTGGAAGAAATCGATAGAAGAGAGTGCCCGTATCCTTCGATACGGTTTTTTCGAAGAAATATGCCGCAAGTCAGCTTATACCAGAATCGCCACCGGGCACCACACCGGTGACAATGCCGAAACCATTCTGTTCAATCTGTTCCGCGGTACGACGGTTTCCGGTCTCAGAGGGATCAGGGCAAGGCATGGTATGATTATCAGGCCATTGCTGCCGTTCACCAGAACGGAGATCATTGACTATCTCGAAGAGCGGGGGATTGCATGGAGAAGTGATCACACCAATGAAACCATCGAGTATGATCGCAATTTTATCAGGAACCGGGTGATTCCTGTTATCGAAGAACGTTTCAGGCACAAGCTCATACCATCACTGCAACGGGCTTCGGAGCATGCCGGAGAACTCGAAAAGTTCATCGAAAATCATATCGACCGTGTGCTTGAACTGCATACCGGCCTTGATATCGTGAATGGCAAACTGCATATCGGCACATTGCAGCAACTGACGCAGTTCGAAAGGAAAGAGATTCTGAAGAGGGCTCTGAGGGAGCAGGGGATTGCGGTGGACAGCAGTGTGCTGCACCGGATTACCGGACTTCTTGACCGGCAGGCCGGACGAAGCGTTCCGGCCGGATCGGGTTTTAATGTGGTCAGGAGCGACGGGTTTCTGCGGTTTCGACGTACCGAAGATGCCCGTTCGCTTTAAGCACCGGAGTACCGATACTCTGTTTACTCCTTTTTACCGGGTTTTCTGAATGTGGCCATCGGCAGGTCGGCTGTGATAATGACTGATTCGAGGTTCTGGTGCACATTCAGATGTCGGAGCAGCTCTTTGGAGGCCTCAGATGTTCTGGTGCCGGCAGCGCTCGACAGCTTGATGGTTCCCCACAGGAAGGATGAAGCGAAGAATGCCCCCTGGCGGTCTTTATATACCCATTCGGACTCACCTTTAAGCCCGTCGTCAAACTTCACCGACATTGAAATCTGTTGCAGCCGGTTGAGGTTGCCAACCGACTTGACGTCGCGATTCCGGGAAGTTATACTTTGCAGAGCGCCTGCCGTCCACTGGGGGGAGGCAAGGGTGAACCAGAAGTGCGATTTGTAAGGGGTTTTGCCGATGAGCGAAGCGGTAACCGAATCTCGCTCGAAAAGATGACCCGAAGGCCTGAAGAATTTCCGGAGCATATCGCTGCTGCTGGCGACAGCTAATCTGTTCTGTCCCATTGGCGAGACCCAGAGTGTACTGTCGATTTGATAGGCCTGGTGGCCGGCAACTTCTTCGGTTTCAAGACTTGCGGCTTTGAGGAAAGGGGCAGGCGCCTTGTCGGCGATTGTACCGGAGGCCATGCCGATGTAGTTCTGCTGTTTCTTTCCTGAACGCTGAAAACTGATGATCAGGGTATCGAGATCGTTTGTGAGATTGATGCCGCCAAGCTTCATCAGGCTGTCGATCCTTTTACCCATGGAGGGAAAAGGACTGTTCTTCAGGGAATCGGGAACGGCTTCCTTCCAGAACCGGCTCTCCCGGATATCTTTCAGGCCTATATAGATCATGGCATCTGAGGTGCCCGGCATGTTCTGAATGACCGTTGTCAGTTCAGGTGTGAGCGATTCAGATATGACTCGCGGTTTTTTCCAGTTAACCCAGAAGTATGCAATCAGAAAAAGGGTCAGGCCGACGATAAAAAGCGTGGCGATTACTTTTGGGCCTTTCTTTTTTGGGGCCTGCAATGCAGGAGTTGTCGGCTTTGAGTCGTTGCCGCTCATAAAGCAGGAGAGGTTAGGAGTTATCCTTGATGGCAAGCCGGGCCAGTTCGTCGCACCTGTTATTATAAGGATTGTCGCTGTGTCCCTTGACCTTGTGAAAGGTGACGCGGTATAATGTAGTCAACTTAAGGATTTCCTGCCAGAGATCGATGTTTTCCACCGGTTTCTTCGTGGCGGTTTTCCAGCCGTTTTTCACCCAGCGCTTGAGCCATCCGTTATTCATCGCGTTGACCAGATAGCTTGAATCGCTGTAGATTTCAACATTGCAAGGTTCCCTGAGGGCTTCGAGTCCCCTGATGGCGGCCATCAGTTCCATGCGGTTGTTGGTCGTCGCAGGATCGAAACCTGAAATTTCCTTGCGATTATTGCCGTACATGAGAAGAGCACCCCAGCCGCCCTTTCCGGGATTGCCACTGCACGCGCCATCGGTATAGAGTATGACTGTTTTTTCCATAGATAAAAAAAGGCTCAACCTGTGGATTGAGCCTTATGATTTCATGAACAGTAATGCCTTCCGGCTATGGCGCTTACTTAAGGAGTCTGGCCAGTTCAGCAGTGCCGGTCTTCGACATGATCTTCATGGCCTTTGCCGTGAGGCGAACCTTGACCCAGCGTTTTTCTTCCTCGATCCAGATTCTCTTGGTGTGAAGGTTCGGTTCGAAACGGGTGCGGGTGTGGTTATTGGCATGGGAAACGTTATTGCCGTATTTCGGCCTTTTTCCGGTCAACACGCAGACTTTGGACATGATAGGATCGATTGACGTTAAAAAATTGAACCGAAGTATAAGCAAAAATGAGGAGAAATGGAAAATTTTTTGCTGCCGGGGCGAAGAATAGGACCTATAGGACTTATAAGACCTATACGTCCTATAGGAGAAGAGGTTACACCTACGGCCTGATCCCCACGGCGCATACCATCATCGACAGTACGTACAGCAGCGTACCGAAGGCGTTGTACCATACTGCTTTTTCAGCAGGGCGGTCGATGAGGATTTTCTGCATCGGCAATTGCATGACAAGAAGCGTCGAAGCGACTGCTGACGAAATCATCGAGCCTTTGGCCAGAAGTATGGCGATTGCAGTAATCTGGGCAGCATCCATGACCACCGAGGCGAGGATGGCGGCTTTCTTTTCGCCGAGCTGTACAGGGATGGAGTTCACCTTCCGGATTTTGTCACCGACAACCGATTTGAAATCGTTCAGAGTCATGATGCCATGTGCACCGAGTGAAAAGATGATCGCCAGGGCGATTGATTCCTTTGACGGAACTCCCTGGGTGATCGAAAAGCTGCCAGTCAGCCAGGCGACGCCTTCGTATGCCAATCCTACGATAAGGTTTCCATACCATCCGTTTCTCTTGGCTCTGATTGGTGGGCCGGAGTATGCGTGAGACATCAGGACACCGACAAAGGCGATGGCAACGACATAGGGATGGATCGACAGGGCGACCAGAAAGCCTGTGATGATCAGGCCGAAGGTGATCAGCCAGCTTGCCTGCTTGGAAATCTTTCCGGCAGGGATGGGCCTTTCCGGCTCGTTGATGGCGTCAACTTCGCGGTCGAAGTAGTCGTTCATGGTCTGCGACATGGCGCACATCAGCGGACCGGCAAGAATGATTCCCCGGATCAGGATGGAAATATTCTCTGACACGCTTTCACCTGTTGAGACAACACCGCAGGCAAAAGCCCACATCGGAGGAAACCAGGTGACCGGTTTCATGAGTGGCAGGATAGCAGAGGGTTCAATGCGGAATCCCGGCCTGTTGACATTCTCAAGGGCTTCCTGGATGACTTTCTGCCTGGACGGGCTGATGCCTGACCGGTGCAGTTTCTCATCTATGTTCAGGTGTAGTTCAGGATTGACCGTCTCGCTTCCGTTCATGATTTACAGATTCTTGCTTCGGCTGGAAACAAAGCCAATATAATACATGTTTTCTGGCAATTTATAAGCATTCAGTTTGCCACATCGTTGCATTCCAGGGCAAGCCGGCGATTCGTTTCGATTATGCTGTTCATTTTTTCCAGGGCTTCGCAGGTCTCAAGGCTTCTCTTTGACATACTCATGCCTTCATCGATGCAGGATGCCATGCCTGAAACGTAACAGGTGATTGCCGAGGCGAACAGTGCGGCATCGATTCTGGCCTGAGAGGCCGATCCGTCGAGAATTTCCCTGATGATCCTTGCGTTGGCTTCACTGTCTCCCCCGGACAGCTCCTCGATACCCCACCTGCCAAGGCCGAAATCTTCCGGTTCGACTGTGTGGTGGATGATACGCCCCTTATGGAGTTCGATCAGCTTCGATGCTCCACAGACGCTTGGTTCGTCAATGCCTGAGCCGTTGCCGGTGCTGCCATGAATGATGATGGCATGATCGCATCCGGTGGATGTAAGCACTTCGGCATAAATATCCATTACTGAAGGATCGAACACCCCTATAAGCTGGCGTCGCACCCTCGCTGGATTGATGATAGGGCCGAGCATGTTGAAGATCGTCCTGATGCCGATCTCTCTGCGGATATTGGCAACAGCCCTCATCGAAGGATGATACAGAGGTGCGAACAGAAAAGCGAAGCCTGTCTGGCGGAACTGTTCTTCGGTAGCGGAGGGCGGAAGATCGACCCGGTAGCCGAGTGCTTCGAGCACATCAGCGCTGCCGCATTTGCTGGTAATCGACCGGTTTCCATGCTTTGCTATCGGTACGCCGGCGCCACAGGCGATGAAGGCAGCGGTGGTAGAGATATTGAAGGTGCCGGTATGGTCTCCTCCTGTTCCACAGGTATCGACAGCCTGTTGATCGATAGTGACCGGTGTGGCTCTCGACATGATGTTTTCACAGGCTCCTATCGTTTCCGCCGGAGTGATTCCCTTTTTCTGCAAAAGTGCCAGAATGGCTCCGGTACCCGCATCGGTAAACCGGTTTTCCATGATCGAATCGATGCATGTTTCCATTTCCTGACCGGAAAGGTGTTTTCCTTCCAGCAGTTTCTGCAAAAGCTCCTGTTGACGCATGACGCAAGACGGGGTCGAAATGAAGAAAAAGTTTAATTTAATAGTATACTAACTATCTGTCCTTTTAGCAACAGACGCGCCTTTGGCAAAAACTCGTGTTTTTTACAGGTTTATTGCCGGAATTTACTCACCATCATAACCGCTCATGGAGCCAGACCGCCTTCATGCATACCGCGCTGATCTGCGTACAGCAATTTTCAGAAAAATGTCTTCCGCCGGGCTGGATTCACTCCTGGTAACCGATCTTGCGGTTATCCGCTGGCTGACCGGGTTCAGTGGTTCCAACGCCAGACTGCTTTTGGCAGGAGGATCGACGGTGCTTTTTACCGATTTCCGCTACAGGGAGCAGGTGCGGCAGGAGACGAGCGGCATCGCCACAGTGATTCTCAAGGAGACGCTTGCCACCGAGCTGTCGTCGGGTTCAATCAGGCTTGGCGACCGGATGGCTTTACAGGCAGACCACGTCACCTGGCAGGAGATGCGTCAGCTTTCGGAAAAGCTCGGCAATCGCGAGTTTACGCCTGTGTCGTCCTTTTTCGACGAGTTCCGCGAAATCAAGCATATCGACGAACTCGACAGGATGCGACGGGCTGTGCAACTCAGTGAAACCGTACTCGAAGATGTCATCGCCATGATTGGCCCGGAGGTTACCGAAATCGATATCGCTGCTGAAATATCGTATCTCCACCGCAAGCTCGGTGCAGAAAAGGACTCGTTCGACCCTATTGTTGCCGGAGGGGTTCGCGCTGCGATGCCCCATGCAAAGCCGACAGCCTCGAAATTTCAGCCAGGAACTCTGATTGTCGTCGATATGGGCTGCATCGTCGATGGCTATGCCTCCGACCAGACCCGCACGGTCGCCTTCGGCAGGATTTCCAATGAGCAACGCAACGTTTACCGCATTGTGCAGGAGGCACAGCAGCTCGGCATTGATGCGGCCAGAGCCGGCATGGCCGTCCGCGACCTCGACGCCGAGGTGCGCAACTTCATCACCGCAGCAGGCTGCGGCGAAGCCTTCGGTCACGGTCTCGGCCACGGAGTCGGTGTCGAGGTGCACGAAGCGCCGCGAGTCGGCACGGCAGCAACCGGGACACTCCGCGAAGGCACGCTCTTCACCATTGAACCGGGCATTTACCTCCCGGGCCGCTTCGGCGTGCGCATCGAAGACATGGTAGCCCTCGGCCCCAACGGAGCGGAGCCGTTACAGCGGTTCACGAAGGATTTGATTGAATTGTGAATTGACAATTGACAATTGACAATTGACAATGGATAATGGATAATGAAGAATCGGTAAGTGCTGGGCGATAAATTACTCTCTTTTCTCTTACATTCGTCCACTACGTCCACTCAGTCCACGTCGTCCATATCCTCTTTCACTGGTGATTTCGGGGAAAAGCAAATAAAAAAAAGAGTCGAGCATGGAGCGTAACGAGAGCAACTACTGCATGGTCATCACGACGGCTCCCGACCGGGAGGAGGCTGAAAATCTTGCCAAGAGCATTCTCGAAAACTGGCTTGCAGCCTGTGTCCAGATGTCCGACATTCGCAGTTTCTTTTTCTGGGATGGCCAGATTCAGCAGGACGACGAAGTCTCGCTTTTCATCAAAACCACGACGAAGCGCTACGCCGCCCTCGAAAGCTACATCCGCGATTACCATCCCTACGACGTACCGGAGATCATCCGGCTTCCGATCACCGGCGGATCGCCGGAGTATCTCGCCTGGCTCGATGCGACGACGGGTAGCAGTTCGTGATGGCGCCTGCCTGTTAAAGAACAGGAAAAATAGGACTTATAAGACTTATTGGACGTATAGGTCCTATAAAAAAAGTTGAAGACGAGACTGCCAGCGCTTCGTCCTTTCAGTCCCTGAAGCCTTTTTTGTCCTTTTTCACTTTGCCTGCAATATTCCCCGCAACTCCGCCGTCATACCTGCCATTACCAGAATCATGCTGGCGTTGCGGTTGATCGAGCGCATGGCTTCTTCAATGGCCGTTGAGGCGCGGTAGATGTCGCGGTTGGGGAAGGCTTTGACGAAACGGTCGGTGCTGCCGGCGATGTCAGGATTGTTCAGTTCCGGAAATGCGGGATCGATGCTGCGCCGTGTGACATCCTGGAAGAAGAGCAAAAGCGAGTCGAGAAAGATAAGCTGTTCGGTGCGTGACAGGTTTTTGGCAAGCTCTTCGCAGGTTCCGATAGCTTCATGAAAGCGTGAGGGTGTCAGGATGTTTCTGAGATAATCGATGGCTTTGTTGCGGATGCCGACTGTTGCGGGAGCGGTTCCGTTGCCGGTTTCGGCTTCGACGAGTTCAACGGCGCTGTACAGGTTGCCTCGTGACAGGTTAACAATGAAACGCCTTGTGGTTTCATCGAGCTGTGGAGAGCGGCGCTCGATCCATGCTTCTATTTCTGCCGGTTTCGGGCGGGCAAAGTTCAGAAGCTGGCATCGGGAGCGGATTGTGGGCAGCACCGATTCGGGGCGTGACGAGACCAGCACGAACACCACATGCGCGGGCGGCTCTTCGAGCAGCTTGAGGAGCTTGTTGGCCGCTGTCGGGTGCAGGCGCTCGGCCTGCGAGATGATGAACACCTTTTTGCCGCCATCACGGGGCGCCAGTGAAGCTTTCTGCTGAAGCATGACCACCTGTTCGGTCAGGATGCCCATCGAGCGCTCCATCGAGGGGGTAAAGAACGGGTTTTGCCGCTTCTGGTCGAGCAGTGCTTCGTATCGCTCCCTTGCTTCGGCCAGTTTCCTGTTCTCCTTCTTTGCGGGGTCGTAGGGTTCAAGCAGGGCCGCTTCGACGGGGAACAGATACTCGATGTTCGGGTGCATGAGCCTGTCGGTCTGACGGCAGCTTTCGCACTCGCAGCACGAACCTTCACCCGGCAAGTCTCGGGAGCTTCTGCAGTTGAGTATCTTGGCGAGTTCGAACGCCACGGTCTCCTTGCCTGATCCTGCCGGACCGGCAAAAAGATAGGCATGAGCCAGACGATTCGATCCGAGTGCTGTCTGGAGCACCCGGATCTGGTTTTCGTGGCCAACGATTGTATCCCAGCTCATGCCTTGTCCGCTCAGATGAAGGTCAGCCAGTTATACGGATCCTCTCCGGTCTGGACAATTCTGAGGTAGTTGTGCTGAATGGCTTCGGTGACCGGGCCCCGTTTTTCGTCGCCGATCGGGTACTTGTCCACGCTTCTGACCGGAGTGATCTCGGCAGCCGTGCCGGTCAGGAAAATTTCGTCGGCGATGTAGAGCGATTCGCGCGAGATGAGCGTTTCGCGAACCTCGTAGCCAAGCTCCCTGGCGATATGCATCACCGCGCCACGGGTGAAGCCCGGCAGGATCGACTGCGCTGCCATCGGGGTGTAAATCACCTTGTCCCGGATGACGAAGATGTTTTCGCCGCTGCCTTCAGCAACATAGCCGTTGACGTCGAGGGTCAGTCCTTCGGCATATCCGTCCATCAGCGCTTCCATCTTGATAAGCTGCGAGTTCAGGTAGTTGCCTCCGGCTTTGGCCATTGACGGCATGGTGTTGGGTGCAAGTCGGTTCCACGAGGAGACCCGGACATCGACACCGGTTTCAAGCACATCCTCGCCGAGGTAGGTGCCCCACTCCCAGGTGGCGATGGCCGCCTCGATGGCCGCCAGGTGCGGATTGACGCCGAGAGCGCCGGGGCCGCGATAGACAAGCGGGCGGATATAGCAGGATTTGTGCCCGTTGGCCTTGATGGTGGCGATGCATGCGTCCTTAAGCTCGGTTTCTGAGTAGGGGATCTCTATGCGGTAGATTTTCGAAGAGTCCTTCAGACGTCTGATATGTTCGTCGAGAAAGAGAATCGCCGAGCCCCTGGCCGTCTCATAACAGCGGATTCCCTCGAAAGTCGATGAACCGTAATGTATCACATGTGACATGATATGGATCTTGGCATCGTTCCAGTCGATCAGCTCGCCGTTCATCCATATTTTCTCTGACTTGTTCATGACGATAGCGTTGGTTTGAAAAACAGATTGGGTACAACCGTGAAAGATAGTCTGTTTTGCATTTTTTAAAAAAGCAGTGGAAGAACTGAACGCAGTGGACACAGATTTGTACCCGGTATTTTTTTCAGTCCTCGGTGTTCACTTCTTCCACAACGTCAACTTTCTTCAGTAAATCCTTTCGTAAACCCCATCCACCTCTCTCATGATCGGTTCGTACTCGACCGGTTTTCTGCCGAAACAGACCCCGATAGATTCGTACATGGCTACCTGTTCCAGATCGACATATCGCTGGGCTATGGCCTTGGTGGATTCGATGTACTCAATCTTGCGGCCCTTGACCTTGGAGATGGTTACGCCTGTTTTGCCGTCGAGAAGCAAAAGTACCGCTGCTGCACCAGCTTCGAAACCAAAGTTGATATCGTAGGCCGACGAGTGTCCGGCACGTACCAGATGGCCGGGATGAACTTCACGCACTTCTGGAATTTCGTAAATGCCTTCGACGAACATACCGGTTTCTTTCATGAACAGAGGCATACGGGGATCCGCCTTGAAGCGTTTCTGAATCTGCTGGCAGACATATTTGCCGGCTCCGGCCAGCTTTTTGTGACCGAATGCATCGATGCCAGCCGACTCATCGACAATGTCCGTGCCGTCGGCGTTTTTCATCCCCTCGGCCACCACGATGGTATAGGTGCCGCTGTGCACGTCGCTCTGGCGGATGCGGCGGGTGAAGCGCTCGACAATGTGCTCGTACATGACGTCCCAGTCAACCGGTATTTCAGGTATGAGAATGCAGTCCGCCTCTGCAGCTACGCCGCTGCGGAATGCCGTATGGCCTGCGTAGCGCCCGAATACCTCAGTGACGAGCACACGGTTGTGTGTGCGTCCGGTGGTCTTGAGATCCTCGACGAACCGGGCGATACGGTTGATGGTGGAGTCGCCGCCGACCGAGTAGGTCTGGAGGTCGAGATCCATCGTTTTCGGGCAGTGGATGCACTGGATGCCGTTGTGGTTCAGATCGATCATGACGCTGCCGGAGTCGTCGCCACCACTGATGATAAGGGCATCGAGGTCAAACTTCTTCATGCCGACCTTGATACGGTTGTACTTGTCGGGATTGCTGATCGCCTTGATCTTGACCCGCGAATGGCCCGCTTCCGAACCTGCAAAGCTTGCCTGGAACTGGTCGAGACGTGCTTCGTCAAATCTGACCAGCTTTTCCTGGTTCAGCAGGTTGTAAAGTCCGGCGTAGCCGTTGGGTATCACATAAAGTTCGAGCCCCTTGCTCAGGGCCATAAGTGCTGCACCTTTGATAACGGCGTTCAGCCCGCCGCAGTCGCCTCCGCTGGTAAGGATTCCGATTTTTTTCACGCTGCTTTCTCCTCGGTTTCTCAGGTTAGTTTTTGATGGCTTAATTTGATTAATTACACCAGTAAAACCACGGTGAATCGTATGATGATCAAGATAGAGCATATTAATGATATTTCATTGCTGCATGATGAAATACGGAGCACTGAATCCTCTGAATCCATTGGAACATGACCTTTCTTGACCATCTTCGTTTTGCCTGGGTCCATCTCAGGGAGAGAAAGCGGCAGACATTCCTGACGGTACTTGGTGTAACCGTCGGATCGGCGATGATGATCACCACTATTGGGGTTGCACGAGGATCGTCGATGAATGTTTTCCTTCGACTCATCGATGTCGCACCGCATATCACCATCGGTGCTGACAGGGTTGTCGCAGAGGTTCCCGACAACCTTCTCGGTATCATGCAGGGCCGGACAGCCTTTGTCCGCAAGAATGTGACCACTGACCGCAAGGAGGTTATCAAGAATTACAGCCAGGTGGTTGGTACTGTCAGCCCGATCAGGGATGTTGTCGATATTTCACCTTATGTGACCAGCAAGCTTCTTGCCAGGAACAAGAACCGTTATACTCCCTGTTTCGCCAAAGGTGTCATGCCCTCCCTTGAAGGTGGGATTGCCGGTCTTAAAAAAAATCTTCTTGAACCTGAAGCGCTTTCCGAACTGGCATGGACGCCTAACGGTATTCTTCTGGGCAGTTTGCTTGCCGACAAACTGAAAGCAGACTATCGTGATGTGATCATGCTGGTGGACAAGGATGGGCATGAATATCCGGTCGTGGTTGTCGGGAGATTCAGGAGCGGTTTTAACGCCAAGGACGAGAAAGAGGCCTATGTCAATCTGCCACTTGCCCAGAGAATGGAGTCACTTCCGTCGAATACCGTCACCGGTATCGGTCTGAGAATCGCCGATATAGACCAGGCAGATATTCTTGCAGCAAGGATTCAGAAGCTGACCGGTTACGAGACCAGAAGCTGGAGTGAAAGCAACAGGAATGTGATCGATTTCTACAACCGAAACGGTCTCATCACGCTGGTGCTGGTCAGCTTTGTCTTCATGGTTGCCGGACTGGGTGTTTCATCGGTCATGACGACGGTGGTGCTGCAAAAGGTGAAGGATATTGCCATTCTGCGCTCAATGGGTGTCCAGCGGGGAAGCATCACGCGCATCTTCATGCTTGAAGGTCTGATTATCGGCACCATCGGGGTGCTGGTCGGCAGCCCTGCGGGTCATCTGGCATGCAGCATCATCGGCAGGATACGGTTTGCGCCAAGCAGCGCCGGGGTCATCAGCAGCGATCGTCTTCTTATTGCCGAAACACCGGATGCCCACCTCATCGTTATCGGTTTCGGCATCCTGATCGCGGTTATTTCCTCTGTCGGCCCTGCCCGGAGAGCCACGAGCTATTTGCCGGTGCGGGTGCTTCGTGGCGAGGTGGGGTAGGTTGCAGTGTCCACCAGCCCCCTTTTTTTCACTCGATCAGACACACGGCGTGGGCGCAGGCGCCTTCCTCACGGCCTACATAGCCGAGTTTTTCATTGGTCGTGGCTTTGACCGATACGGCGTTCAGCTCCAGGTCAAGGCAGCTGGCGATGTTGCGGCGCATTTCTTCGATGTAGGGGGAGATTTTCGGCTTTTCAAGCAGCAGCATGGCGTCGATGTTCACTGTCTTGTACCCTTCGCGGGCGAGCAGCTTGCCGACGTGCTTCAGCAGAATCATGCTGTCGATGTCCTTGAACTCTGCGCTCGTGTTGGGGAAGTGCAGGCCGATGTCGCCGAGCGCCGCCGCGCCGAGCAGGGCGTCGCTGACAGCGTGCAAGAGTACATCGGCGTCGCTGTGGCCGTCGAGGCCAACCGGAGAGGGGATGTCAACCCCGCCGATGACGAGTTTTCTGCCTTCTGCAAACTGGTGTACGTCTATGCCGATTCCAATGCGCATGGTATGGTGGTGGTAAAAAATTAAAGAAAACAGGACTTATAGGTCATACAGGACTTATACGACCTATTCTTCTCACACTATCAGGCTGCCGATGTACTCGCTGAATTTTGGCGCTTCTGGCGCGGAGAAAAATTCATCGATCTGAATGGCAATTTTTTCGCCGATGTCGGGATAGACAAAATTCATCGTGCCGATCTGGATGGCGCTGGCACCTACAAGGAAGAACTCCATGGCATCGGCAAACGAGGCGATACCGCCCATGCCGACCACGGGAATTTTCACAGCTCTGGATACTTCCCAGACCTTGGCCAGTGCTATCGGCTTGATGGCCGGCCCTGACAGCCCGCCCGTGACGTTTTTAAGCAGCGGCTTGCGGGTGCGATGATCTACCGCCATGCCGACGACGGTGTTGATGAGCGACACCGAATCCGCTCCGGCCTCCTCGGCTGCCAGGGCGATTGCGCTGATCGAGGTGACATTGGGCGTTAGTTTGACCATAAGGTGTCGGCTGGTGATCTTGCGCAGGGTCGAGACGATCTCCCTGGTCGCGTCAGGGCTGACTCCCATGATCATGCACTCCCCCTTGACGTTGGGGCACGACAGGTTCAGCTCGTAGGCTGCGATCTTCTCGACGGCATCGAGACGCTCGACCACCTGGCAGTAGTCGTCAATCGACTTGCCGGCGATGTTCACGATCACTCTGGTGTCGAGCTTCTTCAGAAATGGCACCTTGTCTGATACGAACCGGTCGAGACCGACATTTGCCAGCCCTATGGCGTTGATCATTCCGCAGGATGTTTCGGCAATACGCTGCGGCGGGTTTCCTGTACGGGGTTCCGGTGAAATGGCTTTGGTGACCAGCCCCCCGATTTTCGAAAGGTCACAAAGCGCTGAAAGCTCTTCTCCGTATGATACGGTACCGGAGGCGAGCATGACAGGGGAACGCAGGTCAAGTCCCCTGCCGAGAGTGATTGCGGCAGGGGAGGCTATTGACGTTGGTATCGATGATGAGGTCATGATGCGGTTTTAATGTCAGGGGCGTGGATCCTTGAGGTAGTAGCGCATGGCGTACTCTCTGACCATCCGATCGGTATTGTAGACCGGAGCGATGGTCGCAATGGCATTGCGAATGTTTTTCAGCCACCTGACAGGAATGTTGTGTTCATTGCGTTCGTAATAGGTCGGGATGATCTGGTGTTCGAGGACTTCGTACAGCCTGGTGGCGTCAAAACGGTACTGTTCGTCGTAATTGTCATTCTGCTCGCCCCTGCCGATAGACCAGCCATTGGTTCCGTTGTAGGTCTCGCACCACCAGCCGTCCATGATACTGAGGTTCAGACCGCCATGAAGCACCGTTTTCTGGCCTGATGTACCACTGGCTTCCATCGGTCTGACCGGATTGTTGAGCCAGACGTCAACTCCGGAAACAAGTCTCTTGGCAACACTGATGTTGTAGTTTTCAAGGAAGATGACCTTGCCGAGGAACTGGGGACGTCTTGAGTGTTCAACGATCTGACGGATATACTCCTTCCCTGCGTCATCATGCGGATGAGCCTTGCCGGCAAAGATAATCTGTACCGGCATGTTCGGATGGTTGATGATAGCATTGAGCCTGTCCAGATCCTGGAAAACCAGAGGTGCCCGCTTGTAAGTGGCGAAACGCCTTGCGAAACCGATGGTCAGAATGTCTGGCGAAAGGGTGCTCTTGAGAGTCCTCGACGAATCAGAAGGCTTGTAAGGCGTGTACTGGTGCTGGTGGTAGAGCTGGTTCGACAGGTAGCGCGAAATATAATCCATGAGATTGCGCTTCAGGCGGTAACGCAGGCACCACAGTTTGCTGTCGGAAACTCTCGACAGCACAGCTTCCGCAGATTCCCTCGACAAGAACAGTTCCTCGATGCTTTCGGCATGGTTTTTCCAGAACGTTTCAGTGAAGCCATTGCTCCAGCTTCTGGTGTGGATGCCATTGGTGATATGGCCGATCGGCACCTGCTTTGGATCATCCGTCGCATAAAGATGTTTCCACATCTCCCGGGAAACCTCTCCGTGCAGCTTCGAAACGCCGTTGGCGCAGCGGGAGAGCCTGAGGGCGAGAACGGTCATGGTGAAGAGAGCAGACGGATTTGAAGGGTCTTCGGCGCCAAGCTTCATGATCTCCTCGAAGTCCATGCCGGTGAGGGTCAGGTACTTGTAGAAGGTGTATTGCATCATGTCTCTTGAAAAACGGTCGTGTCCGGCCGGAACCGGGGTGTGCGTGGTGAAGACACACTGCTCCTTCACCTTCTCTCTGGCCTCTTCCAGGGTCGAGCCGTTGCTGATTTCTCTGGCGAGCAGTTCGAGTGTGAGGAAAGCCGAGTGACCTTCGTTCATATGATAGACCGCAGGCTCAATGTTCAGCGCTTCAAGAAGCTTGACGCCCCCGATGCCGAGCAGTATCTCCTGGTTGATTCGCATGTTCTGGTCGCCGCCATAGACGCGTGAACAGATTTCACGGTAATGCGACTCGTTGACCGGAATATTCGTGTCGAGCAGGTAGAGCGTGGCTCGTCCGACCTTCAGACTCCATGCCTGGGCAAAAACGGTGCTCTGGGCAATGGTGATCTCGACGATCAGGTCCTTGCCGTCTTCGGTAGTGACTTTTTCAACGGGCAGGCTCTCCGGATACTGGAGAGGGTAATCCTCGATCTGCCAGCCATCGTGGTTGAGATACTGGCGGAAATAGCCCTCCTTGTAAAACAGTGAAATGCCGATAAAATTGATGCCGAGGTCACTTGCCGATTTGAGGTGGTCGCCTGAGAGGATGCCGAGGCCGCCTGAGTATATGCGGATGCTCTCGTGAATACCGAATTCGGTGCTGAAGTAGGCAACTGGTTTTTCAACCAGTCGGGGAGCGTGTTCAGCCGCCCAGGTTTTCTTTTCATTCAGGTAATCTTCGAAACGCCTGCTTACCCTGTCGATGGTGATACCCAGTTCGCATGAGCATCTTGCCTCCAGTTCATCGGTGGATATGTGCCTGAGGAGTTCTACAGGATTGTGATTGACACGTTCCCAGAGCAGGGGAGAGAGGTTTTTGAACAGGGTTTTGGCTTCGGTATCCCATGACCACCAGAGGTTCCGGGAGAGTTTTTTAACGGACGTGATATTTTTGGACATAGAGTTATTAGTGGATTTTGCTTCGTTGCTCAGGTGGTGAAGGTTGGGAAAACGGGGTATTTTATCACGTGTATTACTGATAAGAGTACCGTGATGATCAGCCGGTTTCGGACTTTACAGATTTTCCGATTCCGGTGTTCATCGATTAATTCACTAAATTTAAAGCTTTCAATCCGTAAATCAACATAACACCAGTGTCCTTTGATAAGAAAGTAACCGTCGCACATCTTTCCGATCTGCATATTACCGGTGTAACCGACCGTTACCAGCTCGGCAGGCTTGACCGTATGCTCGACGAGTTTGTCAGAAGGGGGTATGATCATCTGGTGATGACAGGAGACCTGATCGATACGGCATCTCCGGCAGACTGGAAGCTCATCCGGGATGCTCTTGAGCGGCATGGACTGTTCGAGTGGACCAGAACAACGGTCATTCCCGGCAATCACGACCTGATCGATCTCGAAGAGGAGATGCGTTTTTACAATGCCCTGAATCCCGATGAGAGCTCACGCCAGCGCAGGGTAAATGACCGTCTCCGCAAATTTACAAACATATTCCGGCCGCTCATTACCGGTGACGGCGATGCTGCTGCAGCTCTGCCTTTTGTCAAGGTGATGCGTTTCGGACCGATTTCTCTTTCGATGGTTGCGGTCAGCACGATTCTTCCCTGGTCGGGTTCCGACAATCCGCTTGGCGCGCGGGGAAGCGTCTCACGTGAAACGCTCAAGGCGCTCCTGGAACCCGGGGTTCGGGAGGCGATCCGTGACAGTTTTGTTATCGGTCTCTGTCACCATGCCTATAAAGTTTATGGAAGCGGCGCCCTGGTCGATCAGGCGTTCGACTGGACAATGGAATTCAAGAATCGTGACGACTATCTCAGTGTGATGAAGAATCTTGGAGTTACTCTGGTGCTGCATGGCCATTTCCATCGTTTCCAGATTTATCAGGCCGATGATCTTACCTGCATCAATGGTGGCAGCTTCCGCTATTTTCCCGATCGGTACGGTGAACTGACGATTGGAGAGGATGGCAGGTGGTCTCACCGGTTTGTCAATCTCGTTCGACGGTAGTGTCACGTCAGCGAATTAATGACGCATGATTACAGTGCCCTGTTCAAAGCTGCATTTCTTTCTTATCTTCTCGAAATCGAAACCGCACGTCACCATCGGCCTTGCCTCTCCGCTGACCCCCGGGTTTATCCGTCAATTCAGACTTGATACGACGGTAGCATGAGGTGCCGTTTTCTGAAACCCGGCGAAAAACGAGGAACCCTGGCTGATACCAGGGTTCAAAGATGCTTTACGGATACGGAGTCGAATGGAGCGGATCAGTTCATACCACGTCTGGCGAGCTGACGGTCCATCATGATCAGGGCATGTCCTTTTTCTCCTGCCATCCTGATGGTTTCGAGAATCTCGTTTGCAGCGGCCTCTTCTTCTACCTGTTCTTCGATGAACCAGTGCAGGAGTACCTGAGCGGCGTAATCCTTCTGCTCCATGGCCGTTTCGTAGAGGCGGCTGATCAGTCCGGTAATTTTCCGCTCATGTTTCAGCACCTCTTCGAACAGGTGGGCGGGAGATCTGAAGTCCGATGATGGCTGGGCGATGGGGAGCAGCTCCACTCTGCCACCGCGTTCGTTGACAAATTTGTAGAGCTTCATGGCATGGCCCTGCTCCTCCTTGTACTGGAGTTCGAGCCAGTGGGCGAATCCGGGAAGATTCATCGAATGGACATAGGCTGCCATCGAGAGGTAGAGATAAGCCGAAGCCATCTCGTGGTTGATCTGTTCGTTGAATGCCTGCTGAAGTTTCTGGCTGAGCATTGGTGTCCCTCCTCGGGTTGATGATGATTGGTTTGCACTAGTCACGTAACGTTATCTGTTGCAACTCAACCATAAAGGGGGGCTGATCGTTTCACCATCCTGTTTTTCAGGACACCCTGTACATGAGCACTGTTCCCGGTACTGCAGAAACTGATTCGTGATTATGCCGGTTCAGTCAGTTCGGCGGGGAGAACTGACTGAACCGGCGTGTCAACACTCCATCAGCTCAGGAAAGCGGGTTCTTTTCTATGTCGTGCTCCTTCATGTACTCCCGTATCCGTCTGGCGTGGTTCTGGTCTTCGCTGGCAAGCTGCTTGAACAGGTCTGCGGTCAGCGAGCCGGTTTCGCTTTCCATGAACTCCTGGAAGTGTGCTTCTCCGGCGGACATTTCGATGTGGAGAGCAAAGTTCAGCGCCTCCTTCCTTGAAAAAGGCGATGAGGAGAATCGCTCGACCTGGCCGATGATGCGGGCATTGCTTGCCTTCAGGGCGTCGAGGTCTTTCGACAAAAGGTTCTCCGGGAAAAATTGCAGGGGTTGCGGCTGCTTTTTTTCCTGTTGGAGCAGGGCTGCATGGCTGCGCTCCTCCATGGAGAGCTGCCACCAGAAATCCTCGTCTTCGGAGAAATGGTCGTTGAAAAGAGTGTACAGGCGTGCAAGATTCAGCTCGAGCTGTATCGATTCGTCCAGAAGCGTCGCAATGGTCGGTGATGTGGCCATGAAAGTGATCGGTGACAATGATAGAGGAGAACGGGATGATTGAACAAGATAACGATCAGCGGTTATTTTTGCCGAGTGATCATAAAATTTTGAGATTAATGCTTGTACGGATTGTTTCAGGTGGACAGACCGGCGTCGATCGCGGGGCGCTCGATGCCGCGATTGACGCCGGTCTCAGCCACGGCGGCTGGTGCCCGAAGGGCCGACGTGCCGAGGATGGCCGCATACCGGCACAGTACTCCCTTGCAGAGACCTCGTCCTGCCGTTATACGGAAAGGACGGCAAGGAATGTAGAGGATTCTGATGGTACCCTTGTGCTGGCATCAGGGCCCCTCTCAGGAGGGACGAAGTTCACGGTAGAGTATGCCAGCAGGAGTGGTCGTCCCTGTATGGTCGTCGATCTTGATGGTGCTGTCGATGCTGAAGCGGTTGCGTTATGGATAGGGAGGTGCGGAATCGGTGTGCTGAATGTTGCCGGGTCGAGGGAGAGTGCAAAACCGGGCATCGCAGACGATGCCCGGTTTTTTGTCGAAAAGGTTATTGATTGCGATAGGCGGCATACTCCTGAAGGCTCTTGACGCCGAAAGGCTGGCAGCGGATGCAGTCGATCGCCCTGACCGATGCTTCTGCGGCCTCCATGGTGGTCACAAAGGGTACGCCGCTCTGAACCGATGCCGAGCCGATGGCCTCTTCGTCATGCAGAGCGCGTTCGCCCCGAGGGGTGTTGATCACGAAGTCCACCTTGCCGAGTTTGATGATGTCAAAAATATTCGGACGCCCCTCTTCGCCAACCTTGAAAACCTTTTTGCATTCGATGCCATGGCTGGTCAGGAAAGCATGGGTGCCGGCAGTCGCCACCAGGTCGAAATCCATACGGTAAAGCTCGCAGGCAACGTTGAGGATGCGCTGGTTCTTGTCCTGCTCGTTCACGCTGATGAAGACTGTACCGGAGAGCGGCAGGTGCATGTTGGCCGCCTGGTAAGCTTTGGCGAAGGCTTCCGGGAACTGCTCGGCCAGGCTCATCGCCTCTCCGGTCGAGCGCATTTCGGGGCCGAGGTAGACACCGGACTTGACGAACTTCGAGAAGGGGAATACTGGCTCCTTGATGGCCATGTGCTTCAGGCCAAGCTCGTCGCAATCCTTCAGGTCGAACTCCCTGCGCAGGTCGCTGAGCTTTTCGCCAAGCATGATTCTCGTGGCGATTTTGACCACCGGAATGGCCGTGGCCTTGCCCACGAATGGTACGGTGCGGCTGGCGCGCGGGTTGACCTCGATCACATAGACCTTACCGTTCTGAACGGCGTACTGCACGTTCATCAGGCCGATGACTCCGATACTTTGAGCGAGCTTGCGTGTATACTCCTTCATGGTGGCGATGGCCGCCGGGTCCATGTTGTAGTAAGGCAGGATCGAGGTGGAGTCACCGCTGTGGATGCCGGCGGCCTCGACGTGCTGCATGATGCCGCTGATGACGCAGTCTGTGCTGTCGGCCAGGGCGTCGATGTCGAACTCGACAGCCGTGTCGAGAAAGCGGTCGATGAGGAGCGGATACTTCTCGCTGATGAAGAGCGCCTGGTCAACATACTCTTTCAGAGAGTCGTCGTTGTAGATGATCTTCATGGCGCGTCCGCCAAGCACATAGCTGGGCCGCACCAGAACCGGATAGCCGATTCGTTTTGTGATATCCTGCGCTTCGGCGAAGGTTGTTGCCGTACCGTAATCGGGGTGCGGGATTTCGAGTTTTTGGAGCAGCGCGCCGAACTTCTTGCGGTCTTCGGCCATGTCTATCCCTTTTGAAGAGGTACCGAGGATGTTCACCCCTACGGAATCCAGCTTGGTCGAAAGCTTCAGTGGAGTCTGGCCGCCGAAACTGACGATCACACCCAGAGGGTTCTCGTGCTCGATGATGCGGATGACGTCCTCGAAGGTCAGTGGCTCGAAGTAGAGCTTGTCTGCGATGTCGTAATCGGTTGAGACTGTTTCCGGGTTGCAGTTGACCATGATGGTTTCGTAACCGGCCTCTCTGAGGGCAAAGACTGCCTGAACACAGCAGTAATCGAACTCTATGCCCTGGCCGATGCGGTTGGGTCCGCCGCCAAGGATGATAACCCTCTTTCTTTCAGACCTTACAGATTCGTTTTCCTCATCGTAAGTTGAATAGTGGTAAGGTGTTCTGGCGTCAAACTCTGCGGCGCAGGTATCAACTGTCTTGAAAACCGAAACCACTCCGTAATGGTTGCGCAGTTCCCTTACCGCAGTTTCAGTGGTCTGGAATATGGTGGCAATCTGGAAATCAGAAAATCCATGCTCCTTGGCTTTCTTCATTGTGGGAGCAGGCAACCTGAGGGCAAGGGCCTGTGCCTCGCCGGAAAGTTCAGGGAGTGGAATGGTCATGCAGAGTCGTATTGGAAAATCTTGATAAGAAGACCGTCACTTAAGGTAACAATTCAGGGTCGTACTTTAAAACCGCCCAAGTATAATAAAAAGGTGGTCTAACTCAAAGTTCCCGGTGTCTGATGCTGTCGATCCTTGTGTGAACCGGTTCGGTTAGTTTTTTTATACTATTATATTGTTCTTTTCGTGTAATTTCCGACCGGCAACCAAAGTATCAGTATTGTGATGAGCAACAAACAGTTTGATTCCATAGCATCTGCCATCGAGGACATCAGGAATGGCAAACTGGTCATCGTCGTCGATGACGAGGATCGGGAAGACGAGGGCGATTTCATCGCCGCTGCCGAGCACGCCACTCCCGAGATGGTAAACTTCATTACCAGGGAGGCGCGCGGCCTGCTCTGTGTGGCCATTCCCATGGAGCGAGCCCGCCAGTTGCAGCTCGAACCGATGGTGCAGCGCAACACTTCGCAGCATGAAACCAATTTCACCGTTTCAATCGACGCGATTGCTGAAGGCGTTACCACTGGCATTTCGGCCTACGACCGGTACATGACCCTCAAGATGATCGCCGATCCGTCATGCACTGCGGACGATTTTTCACGGCCCGGCCACATCTTTCCACTCCGCGCGATGGATGGCGGAGTGCTGAGGAGGGTTGGCCACACCGAGGCCGCAGTCGATCTCGCCCGCCTTGCCGGATGTCAGCCTGCCGGTCTGCTCTGCGAAATTCTGCATGACGATGGCAGCATGGCCCGTCTTCCGGAGCTGCTGAAGCTCAAGGAGAAGCTTGGTATGAAACTCATCACCATCAAGGATCTCGTGGCATACCGGATGCAGCAGAGCAAGCTCGTGCACCGGGCCGTGGAATCGAGGCTTCCGACGGCCCATGGTGAGTTCAGACTTATCGCTTATGAAACTATCGTCGATCAGCAGAACCACATTGCATTCGTCAAGGGCGATATTGACAATGGCGAACCGGTGCTGGTCCGGGTGCACTCGCAGTGCGCCACGGGTGACACCTTCGGCTCGTTGCGCTGTGACTGCGGTCACCAGCTTGAAACCGCCCTGCGCATGATAGAAAAGGAGGGGCGTGGCGTGCTCGTCTATCTGATGCAGGAGGGGCGCGGCATCGGCCTCATCAACAAGCTCAAGGCCTACAATCTCCAGGACGAAGGATTCGACACCGTCGAGGCTAACGAAAAGCTCGGTTTCAAGGCCGACCTGCGCGATTACGGCATCGGCGCACAGATTCTCCAGGACCTCGGTGTCAGGAAAATGCGGCTTCTGACCAACAACCCGAAAAAGATCGTCGGACTCGAAGGCTATGGTCTCGAAATTGTCGAGCGCGTACCGCTCGAAATCGCCCCGAACGAAGTGAACCGCAATTACCTGCAAACCAAGCGCGACAAGCTCGGTCATATGATTGAAGCGGTTACAGGCAACGAACGAATTGTCTTCGAGCATCTTGCCGAAGAACAGTTGAAACAACATAAAAAACAGTAAAAAAACTTCTTTGGGAGAAGGATAGACGATGGAGAACGATATGCTTAAACGGCTCGATCCTGAGGTTTTCGATGCGATTGCCGGTGAAACGAAACGACAGACCGAGACCCTCGAACTGATCGCTTCGGAGAATTTCACCAGCAAGGCGGTCATGGAGGCCTGTGGCTCTGTGATGACCAACAAGTACGCCGAGGGCTACCCCGGCAAGCGATACTACGGCGGCTGCGAGTTTGTTGATGTGGCCGAGAACCTCGCCCGTGACCGAGCCAGGAAGCTCTTCGGCTGCGAGTACGTCAACGTTCAGCCGCACTCCGGTTCCAGTGCCAACATGGCGGTACTTTTTGCCGTGCTCAAACCGGGTGACGCCATCATGGGCCTCGACCTCTCCCACGGGGGTCATCTCACCCACGGCAGCAAGGTGAACTTTTCCGGCCAGTTTTTCGACGCACACTCCTACGGTGTGGACAAAGAGAGCGGCATTATCGACATGAACAAGGTCGAGGATATGGCCATGCAGGTCAAGCCGAAGCTCATCATCACCGGCGCGAGCGCCTACTCGCAGGGCTTTGACTTCAAAGCGTTCCGCGAGGTCGCCGACAAGGTCGGCGCGCTGCTCATGGCCGACATCGCCCACCCTGCGGGTCTCGTCGCTGCGGGCCTCTCCGCCGACCCGATGCCGCACTGCCACTTCGTGACCACCACCACCCACAAAACCCTGCGCGGCCCGCGCGGCGGCATGATCATGATGGGTAAGGATTTTGAGAATCCGCTCGGTCTGACTATCAACACGAAAAACGGTCCGCGTATCAAGATGATGTCCGAGGTGATGGATGCCGAGGTTATGCCCGGCATCCAGGGCGGCCCGCTCATGCACATCATCGCCGGCAAGGCGGTCGCTTTCGGCGAGGCGCTCCAGCCGGAGTTCAAGGTCTACGCGCAACAGATCAAGGAGAACGCCGCCGCGATGGCCGCAAAATTCCTCGCTGCCGACTACCACATCGTCAGCGGCGGCACGAAGAACCACCTCATGCTGCTCGACCTGCGCAACAAGAACGTCACTGGCAAGGTCGCCGAGAACCTCCTGCACGAAGCAGGCATCACGGTCAACAAGAATATGGTGCCCTTCGACGACAAATCTCCGTTTGTCACCAGCGGTATCCGTGTTGGCACACCTGCCATGACAACCCGAGGCATGAAGATCGCTGAAGCTGAAACAATTGCAGGTTTCATTGACCGCGTCATTTCGGCAGCCAACGACGCAAACGTTGCCGAAGTCTGCAAGGCAGTCAGGGAAGAGGTTCGCGAGCTGTGCCTCGGTTTCCCGCTCAACGACTACGGTTCGATGGTGTAACGCCATAATCTGCATGGAGTTATAAAGGCCGGTGCACCACAGGAGTGACCGGTCTTTTTTTGTGGACGAAGAGAGACGGCTTGTTTATCCGGTTTCCGGGTGTTTTGCAAGCATGGTAATCTGCCGGTCGTTACAGGGCCACACGTTCAGGTTGTGCTGATGCAGCAACTCCTCGTAATCGAGCCGAAGTTCCTCCAGAATCGATCGCGCAAAGCGGGTCAGCGTGAGTTTGGTTTGTTTCGACTCGCCGGAAACCAGATTCCGTTACAAGATATTCGGCATGCATTACCAGGCGGCACGAATCATCCGTCTATGGATTTAGCCGCTTTATTCAAAGTAACGATTGCAGAATCAGATGGTTGCGGCATAAAGCAGTCGTGCAGCCCGGAAGCTTTCAGGCGCTCTGTATCCCCAATGCCCGGGGATAAGTGGTTCTGCACTCAAGATTTTCCTGACCACATGTTTCTTGAGATTCATCTCGTACCACTACCTCAATCCCCAAGAATCGTGCTGATCGATTGGCTGACCTCCTGATCCATTGTCTGGATATGGTTGTTGAGTTCATGCAGTTTCGTGAACAGCTGTTTCTCTTCGGATTTTGCCGTTGCGGAGGCAATTCTGGAGAGCAGCTCCTGTTTTTCTTTCAGCAGCGGTTCGAGCACAAGGGTCTTGACGGCGATGAGGAAGTGGGAGAGGCAGCGTCGGGCATGTTGTCCGGCTTCGGCAGGGGAGGGGAAGGAAGTATCACTGACCGGCAATCTGAAAAGAATGTCGAATGCAAGGTTGCCTGCCTCCGCCATGCCGATGGAACTGATTTCCGAGGTGATGTCGATATGCCCGCCTTTGTCGTCCATCTCCCGGAAGCGTCTGGCCAGATGGCTGAATATGGCTTGTGCTGCCGGGTTGACGAGGTGGAACATCGTTTCATGCGAGACGGCAAAGGCAAGCACTTCATTGCCGTAGAAGGTGCTTTCGAGCAGCGCTTCGAGAAAAGTGCGTTCCGGTACGGAGAGCGGCGTCAGCTGCGCGGGCGGTTCGGGCGCAGGTTCGTTGCTGCGCTGGCGTGGCTCCCGCGAGATGCTGCGTTCTGTATCGCTGGAGGCCATGACCTTGCGAAGTGTTACACTGCTGAGATCGAGCTTCCTGGACATCGTGTCGAGGTACATATCTCTCTGCACGGGATCGCTGATCAGTGCGATGCTTTTCGCCATGGCTGCAATCGCTTTCGAGGCGGTGTCCGGGTTATCCATGAAACCGGCGTCTCTGAAGCAGTTAAGCTGGAAATCGTGAAAAGAGCATTTTTCGCTCTCCAGCTCCTCAAGAAAAGCATCCTTGCCGTAGTTACGGATGAAGCTGTCTGGATCTTCAGCGCCGGGCAGCATCACCACCCACGGTGTCAGCCCCTCGGCGAGCAGGATGTCGATTCCGGCGAGCATCGATTTTTTGCCCGCATTGTCACCGTCGTAGAGGAAGAGTACTCGCGAGGTGTAGCGTTTGAGGATTCTGGCCTGGTATCGGGTGAGCGAGGTGCCGCACGAAGCGACTGTGTTGGTGAAACCCGCCTGGTGCATGGCGATGACGTCCATGTAACCTTCGACGAGAATCGCTGTCTCCCGCCGCCGGATTTCGTTTTTGGCGACATGCATTCCGTAGAGCAGTTTCGACTTCTCGAAAGTGATGCTCTCGGGTGAGTTGATGTACTTCGGCGTTTCGGGATCGCTTGAGAGCGTCCGTCCACCGAAGCCAGCCACCTGTCCGCCGATAGTCAGAATCGGAAAGATGATCCGGTTCCGGAAGGTGTCGTAAAGGCTTTTGCGTTCCCGGTGGCGCGTCACGAGGCCGAGACTGGTGAGTTGTTCGAGCGGTATGTGGTCGTGCAGGGCGGCATCGAGCAGGAACTCCCACGATTCGGGCGCGAAGCCGAGGCCAAAGCGGCGGATCGTGCCGGGTTCGAGTCCCCGCTTGCCGGTCAGGTAGGCCAGGGCAGCACCACCGGATTCGTTTTGCAGAGTGTTATGGAACAGTCGCGCTGCCCAGCGGAGAGTGTCGAGCAGGCTGCTCTCCCGCGGCTCTTCCTGAGGCGTTTTCTGCTGCAGGTATCTGCCGAGATCGATGCCGGCGCGTTTTGCCAGCAGTTCCACAGCTTCGGGGAAGGTCACCTTCTCCATCTCCATGATGAAGGTGAAGACGTTGCCGCCCTTGCCACTTGAAAAGCATTTGTATATCTGCTTGTCAGGAGAGACGATGAATGAGGGGGTTTTTTCCTGGGTGAAAGGGGACAGAGCCTTGTAGTGTCGTCCGGAGGGGTGCAGTCTGACATAATCCGATACTATGTCAACAATGTCCGTACTCTGGCGGACTTCGTCGATCATGCGCTCCGGTATCATGCCTGCCATGTGCTCGCTCTGTTTTTCCCGTTCGTTGCTATGATAAGCTGAAAAAAATGAAATCGCAATGCCTGGAGTTCAGCTTTCAAAAGGGTTTTTTTAGCAGTCATTTCTGAAAAAAAGAGGGTTTCGAAGTGTTTTTCTGTATGCTTTTTTTTGACAAGTTGTTGAGTCAGTGCTTTAGTACTACATTATCACAGTGATAACTTCCTTTTTCCGAACGCTTTTCAATCAGTCGATGTCTTTGTCTTCCCGTCTCTGTTCATCCGCTGCCATGCCTGGGGTCCGTATCAAGCCTTCAGGCTTGTCCATGACCTCCCGGATGTGCTTAATCTGAACTTGAAGGGGGATGGTTCCATGGATTCCGTTAACTCCAACATATCAATACCAAGCATATGAAACAGGGATTTTTTACGGCGATACTGATCGTGGTCACCTACGCGGTATCCCTGGGATTCTACATCTGGATGGGTTCGACGCCTCCGGAATCCATGTTCCACGCCATCTGGAAAGGCGGCCCGATAGTGTCGGTGCTGATGGCGCTGATTCTTATGGTTATCGCCTACATTGTCGAACGAATCGTGGCGCTGAACAAGGCATCCGGGAAGGGCTCCATCACGGAGTTTGTCCAGAGTCTCAAGCAGGACGTCGATTCCGGTTCGATCGATCAGGCGATCTCCCGCTGTGACGATCACCAGAGCTCTCTTTCCGCAGTGCTCAGGGCAGTGCTCGACCGCTACAAGATGCTCTCCGTGCACAACGTGACTGATCGTGAAAAACGCATCAGCGAGTTGCAGAAGGCTGTCGAGGAAGCAACCCTCATGGAGATGCCGCTGCTTGAAAAGAACCTCGTGGCCATTTCGACCATCGCATCCATTTCGACAATGGTGGGACTGCTCGGCACCACCCTCGGCATGATCAGGGCCTTCGCAGCCATGGCGACCAGCGGTGCTCCCGACGCCGTCCAGCTTTCGCTCGGCATTTCTGAAGCCCTGTTCAACACTGCACTTGGCATTCTTGGTGGTATCATGGGTATCGTGACCTACAATGTCTTCACCAACAAGGTCGATCGCTTCAGTTACCAGATAGATGAAGCAGCTTTCTACATCATTCAGACACTCGGTACCGGAAAATCCCAATCGTGAACCATGTCCAAAATCAAGGCAAAAAGGGTAGGGTTCCGGCTTGACATGACGCCGATGGTGGATGTGGCATTTCTCCTGCTGACCTTTTTCATGCTGATGACCAAGTTCAGGCCTCCTGAAGTGGTCAGGATCGATCTGCCTTCGTCGCATTCGAACATGAAACTGCCGGAGTCGGATGTGCTGACCGTAACCGTTGCAGGCGACAATACGCTTTATATGGGGGTTTCGTCGCAGCGCACCAGGGAGCGGTTGTTCGATACGGTTATCAGACCAAAACTCGAAAATGCCGGCCTGCCCTCGGGGGCGGTTGCCGACTCGCTCAGGAAGTTCAGGCTCGATGACAGTTTCAGGATCGAGCGGGAAGAGCTTGCCCGTTACATCATGATGTCCAGGTTTGCCGATCAGCGTCTCAGACCGGTGATCAGGTCGGATAACCATGCTGATTACGAATCGGTGAACTATGTCATCAAGGTTTTCAAGAAGCTCAATCTGCTCAATTTCAACCTGGTGACCGTTCTCGAAAAGGAGGTACGCTGATATGGGCATGGTTGATTCCCCGAATGAACGGCGCGGTTCACGCAAAGGCGGACACCAGAGGAAAAGAATAGGCTTCCGGCTTGACATGACGCCGATGGTGGATGTGGCCTTTCTTCTGCTGACCTTTTTCATGCTTACCACCACGTTCGCCAAGTCGAACACCATGGAGATCAACATTCCTCCGGAAACCGGCGAAGTGGCTATTGCCGAGCGCAATGTGATGACACTCAGGGTGCCTGGAGACGGATTCGCTTACTGGTCTCTTGGTGAGGAGTCTCCCCGGCGCGTTCCACTGTACGATACCGGAGATGCGCAGGCTATTCTCGGCGGTGAGTTGCGCCAGGTGCTGAATCGTCAGTTTTCCGGCAACAAAAAGCTGGTGATCGTGGTGAGAATCAGCGACAAGGCTAAATACAAGTCACTGGTCGATATCATCGATGAATTCAATCTTATGAAGATCGACCGCTTCAGTCTCGATGATTTTACTGATCAGGATGAAGCTGAAATCCAGAAAGCCACAGCCATGCAATGAACGTGCGATGTGCTCTGGCACTGTCCAGTTCGTGAACCAGAAAAAAGGAGTTTGGGAAGGTGTCGTCAAAGTACAGAAAAGTGCATGAAGAGGCGGCCAGAAACGTGCAGCGCTGGTCTTTCCGCGAACAGTTTCTCGATACCGATCGCCTCAGGCATATCAATTATGGCAATCTAGTGCTGCGTCGGGAGGCCCACCTCTTTCTGACCCATGGTGTTGTCGTATCGGTACTTCTCCTGTTTGCCTTCTGGACGGTCAGCGCAAACTGGAACCGGTTGCTGGCGTTGACAGGTATGTTCAGGGATGACGATCATGTGGCGGTTCAGTGCTACGAAATCGTTACCAACGTCACGCAGTTGCCTCTGCCTCCGCCAATTGCCCCGCCCGAGCCACCCAAGGTTGCAACGACAGCTGCTCCGGTAGACGCGCCGAAGGTCGGAAAGATCAAGCAGGTGGCCGAAGCTCCGGAGGATCAGACCTTCGCCACACAGAAAGAGATCAGACAGGCCATACAGCAGGGCGCGACCCAGGATTCAGGTTCGTCCGGCTCCTGCGAAACCGTGGTGGAGTTCGTCAACTGCCAGAACCCGCCCACCGTCGTCAGTACGCCAAAGCTGATTTATCCCGAAATGGCCAGGATCGCCGGTCTCGAAGGCAGGGTTTTCGTCAGGGTGCTCATCAGCGAGGATGGCAAACCGATGAAAGCTGAGATCGTCAAACGCATTCCCGCCGACCAGACGGTTTTCGACAAGGAAGCAGTGCGTATCGCCATGGAAACAAAATACACTGCCGGTCAGCAGAACGGCCGACACGTAAGAGTCTGGATGACCATTCCCGTCCGCTTCACGCTGCATGAAGGATAGTTGATAATGGATAATGGATAATGGACAATGGACAATGGACAATGGACAATGGACAATGGATAATGGACAATGGACAATGGACAATGGACAATGGACAATGGATAATGGACAATGGATAATGGACAATGGATAATGGATAATGGATAATGGACAATGGACAATGGATAATGGATAATGGATAATGGATAATGGACAATGGACAATGGACAATGGATAATGGATAATGGATAATGGATAATGGATAATGGATAATGGATAATGGACAATGGATAATGGACAATGGATAATGGATAATTTGAAGGGCGGTTCCGGCAGCCAGTGTTGCCGTTATCTGCTCTGACGATCAGAGCGCTTTCTCCATGCTGCTTTTTAAAGCGTTCGCACATGACGATTTGGATTTCGATGGAAAGCGGGAGCATCATCCATCACAACAGACTTTACAGAAGCACATTGCTGTTGGGGCGACGGTTCGTTTTTCCATCGAACTGCCTGTGCTCTCTTGCCGCCGCTTCATTTCCCGGTGTTGTTGCTATACGACTGTGGCCAGCAGGCGCGCGTTTGTTTGGATCACTTATTATTGTTGCGGTAATAATGTAAATAGTAATAACAACTATTTATGATAACTGCGGATATGATCTTTTCTGGTTGAAGAAGGGTCTGGTGATAACAATTGTTAAAAAAAAATTTGCTTGTGAGCGATTATTTCTTAAATTCCTCTTAAAGTCGTATGGTTAAAGAGATTTGTTATAAGCTGTTGCTCTTCGAATGATATGATGTGCTCCATGTTGTATAACCATAGCTGATAGTATCCGGTAATTTTATGATGCTTCTGTACTGTGGGATTCGTACAGTAATTGAGGCGATTTTCTGAACTGACAAATTACCTGGATTTGAATGGTGATGTTGCCTGGCTGTGTTTATATGTTCTGAAGCGAGCCGCCTGCGTTTTTCATTAACAATCCGGAATTGAAATCAATATCCTGAATTTCAGGACATGGCAATCTGTACTCCTTCCTTTGGATGGATCGGAGTTCTTTTTGCCCCAGACAGCGATGTGCAAGGCATTCTATGCCGTTAGGCAGAGAATGTCCTGTAGCATTGTTTGCAGATGATTGTTATATCATTTTCTGGCGATTAGTTATTGATGGTTTTTCAGTTTCACTGATTCTGATGCTTCAGTGCGGATACCCGTTGCTAAATTTTATTATGCAATATCTTTCATAACTGTAAAAAGGAGATATATATGAAACAATACAGAGTTTTATGCATCATGGTATTCTGTATGATGCCGATACTTTTGTGGAGTCGGGATGGTTCGGCATTACCGGTTTTCGCACGGAAGTATCATACGGCATGTTCAACCTGTCACAGCGCTTTTCCTGTCAGAAATGGCTTCGGTGAGGCGTTCAGGAACAACGGTTACAGGTTCCCGGGTGGTCAGGATGAAGAAATGGTGAAAGAGGAACCGATCAGACTTGGGCAGGAGTCCTATAAAAAGGTATTTCCGGATGCGATCTGGCCTTCGGATATTCCTAACATGCCTTCACTCGGTTTCCTGGGCAAAATCAGGGCTTATACTCCAAAAGATGAAGATACCGGATCATTCCATGAGACAAAAATCGTAGAGGATCTGGAAACATTCTTCGCAGGAACGATTACAGACCAGATCACCTATTTCGGTGATTTTGCTATCAACGAAGGTGGACTTGAGTGGGGAAAGCTGAACCTGATGTGGTCTTTCAGGCCCGGTCTGAACCTTGTTCTCGGTGAGGTAGGTATCACGGAGAGAATGGTGCTTGTTTCTGCCAGGCCCGGATGGAAGAGGGATGGTTATGCGGCTACCATGCCGGCGATCACGAGAGGTGCTGAACTCAGGTACGCCGGGGACACTGGTGAGTCAGGAGGATATTCACTGACTTTTGGTATAGGCAAAAACTCGACGGAAGATCCGGAAGATGAAGGAAACATCGGTGACTCGAAATTTGTCAGGGCAACCTGGAAGTTAGGTGGTCATGGACTGCTCAGTGGTACCGGGGGTTCACATGGTCTTGAACATATCGGTATGGACAATGGAATCACCTTCGGAGTGAACTATTTCAATTCCATAAAGGGTGGTCAACCGGCAACCCAGGAAGATCTGGCCGGTCTGACGAAAAACGCCTATTCATTCGATATCGAAGCCAGCTATGGATCGATGCGTCTGCTGGCCCAGTATGCCCGCTTCGCCGAAGTGCTCGATGAAGTCGATAAATCCATCAACCACGGCAAACGAACGGCATACTCTCTGGAAGGCGACTACTGGTTCTATCCCTGGCTGGTCGGAGTTCTCCGTTATGAATATCTCAAGGACAATTACAACGGAAAAATGGAAAAACTGATTCCTGCCATAGCTGTTATGCTGAGACCCAATGCCAAGATAGGTCTTGAATATGTAAAGGTTGAGCATAAAAAAGGCATCTCTGACTACACGGCACCATCTTCAATACAGTTGTTTACACAGGTAGGTTTTTGACGTGCCAAGCCTTGCAGGGAGATGGCTTTAAACAAGATATGATGTAATTCAATCTTTTTTCAGGGAACGTGCCTTCATTCGATAGTGACTGAAGGCACGTATTTTTTTATGTGATTTCGGGATTTAACATCCATTCTGGATTCAGCATCATTTATTTCTCATGGATTGCAGATAACGGTCCCTGATCCGTTAAGGTTATGTTATGGATTATCGATATTCTTTGAAAACAGGGTGACCAACATGCTTCATCGAGAGGGAATTGCACGCTTGAGGCGGCCAGAATGAACTTGCAGATAATGCGATTTTCCTGGCCTCTTTTTTCGACTGAAAGCGGCAATACCTTTTTTCCGACTACTGTCGTGTCAATGAATTGATGACGCATGATCATAGTACCCTGTTTAGGGCTGCATTTCTTCTTATCTTCTCGAAATCGAAATCCAGATCGAAATCGAACAGTATGGTAACAGGTAGAAGGAAAACGCTCCGGAAACAGAATCGAGACCAATACTTTCGCAGGTTTTACAGACTTGATCGGGCACAGTCACTTCGTCGGTGGCTGAGAAAAACCGATTTCGATAGCGATTCCGATCCGGAAACTGAACCCGCACTTCACCATCGGCCTTGCCTCTCGGCTGACCCCAGGGTGTATCTGTCAATTTTGACTTGACGTGACACTATGAATCACCATGGTACACGAATTTGACGGGAAAAAATAGGCTCCTCGCTGTTTTAAGTGGGTAAGCTGAAATTAAGTTTGCCGTTGATGAGGTAGATCATGTTGATCAGATTTCTGTTGGTACGATAGCCTCGTGCACGAGCTTTGGCGGCCTGAATGAGGCTGTTAATTCCTTCAAGCACGCCATTATTGATTCGTGATGTAAACCACCGTAGAATACCTGACCAGTGCCGTTTGATGG
>Ga0233420_10000026_pt1 | contig 64987 bp, 75 predicted proteins | sample Watercolumn_Mata_4_FD_183009 | JGI IMG/M metagenome (GOLD analysis project Ga0233420, IMG submission 183009) | Freshwater microbial communities from Lake Matano, South Sulawesi, Indonesia - Watercolumn_Matano_2014_102_MG | ecosystem: Environmental > Aquatic > Freshwater > Lake | place...
AGGGGCTAGTGATCCGGTGGTTGAACGTGGAATTGCCATCGCTCAACGGATAATAGGTACTCTGGGGATAACAGGCTTATTGGACTCTAGAGTTCACATCGACAGTCCAGTTTGGCACCTCGATGTCGGCTCATCCTATCCTGGGGCTGTATAAGGTCCCAAGGGTCCGGCTGTTCGCCGGTTAAAAGGGTACGCGAGCTGGGTTCAGAACGTCGTGAGACAGTTCGGTCTCTATCTGGTGTGGGCGTTAGGATATTTGAAGGGGAGTTCTCTTCAGTACGAGAGGACCTAGAGAAACGGACCTATGGTTTTCCGGTTGTCCTGCCAAGGGCAAAGGCCGGGTAGCTATGTCCGGAAGGGATAAGCGCTGAAAGCATCTAAGTGCCAAGCCCCCCCCAAGAATAGATATCCCTGTGCCGCAAGGCACTATAGGCTGGTGGTAGACTACCACCTTGATAGGCGTAAAGTGTAAGATCCGTAAGGATTTAAGCTAATACGTACTAATCGGCCAATCGGCTTGTCCTTATTTTTGTTCCACTTGGGTTATTTGGATAAGTAGTTTTGCTCATAAATCTGTGTGTAGTTGTTGAGGCATTTGTAACAAAGGCTCTTCGCCGCATCTGCGGCTCAGAGCCAAAAAGTTTCTTCTATTTTGATATTTCTGAAACTTTTTGGAGTGCTTTTACCGAGGGGGAAACACCCGTTCCCATTCCGAATACGGCCGTTAAGCCCCTCAGGGCCGATGGTAGTTTAGTCGTAAGGCTATGCGAGAGTAGGTCAGTACTCCTTAAAATTGAAATAAAAAAGCCACTATGGTTAAACCTGTAGTGGCTTTTTTATTTCATCCTTGTCGATACAAAAAAATATTTTATCCAGGTTTGAGACAAGGAAATTCCACCTTTTATGCAGGTTTAAGCCTGGTGTCATCTAAGAACAGGTTTAATCAAAATAAAAATCCGTTAGATTCCCCGGATTCTTGCGTCTATTGCTACAGAAGGGTCAACCTTCATCGTACCCCCTTGTAGCATAAATGGAAAATGCACTTTTCCAACGAAGAAGACGATGTGAGCTCGAATCTCACCAAGGGGGTAACGTAATGGGCGTGATTAGGTCGGAAAAGCTAATCACACCCTCATTTTACTTGACTTTAAGTCTTGGAGAGTGTATACTTTAATTGAACTTCGTTGGAAAGAGCCATTTGTGCTACGAGGAAAAGGCGCTTGAGAAATCAGCGCCTTTTTGAATTAAAAGCCCGGTATTCTTATGAGTATCGGGTTTTTAATTCATCCCCGAGGATTCATTAATATAGATTCTGATACAGGTTTAACGAGGGGGTAATTGAATTAGCGGGTCCTGCCTGTCGAGCCACCTCGCCGTGCTCACTTGTCGTTGCGCGCGGCAAGGGCTTCGGCTCGCCAGCCACCCGCCAAATTTCTTTATTGACATGCATATCTATGGGAGTAAAATGGATTCAATAAGTAGGAGAGACATGAGATTATAGCGTGATAGATTATAAGCAACTCTTTAAAATAAGGAGTTGCTTTTTTGTTAGGCATATTTAGGCACAAATCAAAGAGTATTGTTGTAACTTATTGTATTCTAAAAAGCATAATAACGAATTAGATCAAATAGCTCTACATTTTTATTTTCTTCTATGGAAATCATAAATAAGAAATTAATTATAGATACACAAGGAAACCCGGATTTGATAGATATTACCGGTAGCATCAAGGATGTCCTTAGAACGAGTGGATTTAAGAATGGAAATCTTACCGTTTTTGTAGTCGGCTCAACCGCAGCCATCACCACCTTGGAATACGAGCCGGGTTTAATCAAAGATACACAAGAACTATTTGAAAGACTTATTCCTAAAAATAAGCATTACGCCCACGACCAGACTTGGGGAGATGCTAATGGGTTTAGTCATTTAAGAGCAGCTTTGCAAGGGCCATCCTTAAGTATTCCCTTTGATAATGGCAAACTTGTACTTGGCACCTGGCAACAGGTGGTATTGGCAGAATTCGATAATCGTCCACGCCAGCGCCAAGTCATACTCCAGATTATCGGGAAATAGATATTTATATCCTAATAAATCTTGGCATTCTTAGTTTAGAGCGCTATAATTATAAAAAAGGAGGATCATATGGAATCCAAGAACACCTGCATCTGCACCGCAATTCTCACCGGCACCGGAATCTTACTGCTTTTGGCCGCAGCTTTTGACGTTCTTCCGTTATCTGACAATTTAGTTATTTTCCTGGCTTTAGCCTGTTTTATTATCAGCGCTATAATCAAGAAAATAATGAAAGGTACGAGCTCCTGCTGTAAATAAAATAATAAGCTGTCGTTTACGTAGACGAGGAGGTGTCGCATGGCAAAGTTTTTTATGTACGGCAAGTACACCAAGGAGGCGCTGGGGGATATCTCATCTGAAAGAACAAATAAGGCTCTTGATGTGATCGCCCGGGCCGGCGGTAAGGTAAATTCCATGTACGCGCTTTTAGGCAAATACGACATCGTGCTGATTACAGATTTCCCTGGAGTCGCCGAAGTTATGAAGGCCTCGGTTGCGTTAAATAAGTTAACCAATATCTCATTCACCAGCTTCCCGGCAATTACCATAGAGGAGTTTGATAAGATTATCGTATAGCAAGATAAAGGGAGCTTGGTTTTAAACAAAAGAATGTTTTCTCTTGAAGCTATTGGCAGGATGCTGGTGTTTTTTGGCATCTTTATGATCTTATTTGGTTTATTTTTCATCCTTGCCGGGAAAATTCCTATAAATATATCCTCAAGGCATAATTAAGCGGTATAATAAGAAAATGAAAGGAGTATCAGATGAAAAGGTGTCTTTATTTATTTTCTGTCTTAGCATTTGTATTGGTTGTTTGTGGTTGCGCAACAAATAAAACCCGGGTAGCTGAAGGCGCAGGCATCGGCGGCGCTGTCGGCGCAATCGCAGGAGGAATTATTGGTTATCAGAGCGGCCATCCTATCCAGGGCGCTGCGATAGGCGGTGCAATTGGAGCAGGCACAGGAGCAGTAGTAGGAGCGCAAATCAAGAAGCCAGCCCAGGATGTCTCATCTCAGGCTTCAGGGCAGCTGACTATGCAACAGATAGTTGATTTAACCAAGCAAGGTACATCCAGCGACGACATCATCGCTAAAATTAAAGCCGCAAATCCTAAGTATTCTTTAACCGCAGATGATCTTGATTATTTGCAGAAACAGGGCGTAAGCCAGCGGGTAATTGAAGCCATGCAGGCTTCGGGTAAATAGGGGAAGCTTTTGATTATGGAGTTATCCAGGAAAAGTATAATAAAGCTTGCGGTAATGCTAGTTTTGTTATGCTGCATGCTTTATGCTAATTTTGTAGCAGTAAGGATGATTATGTATTATGGGCTAGATGCTTATTTCTATGACAAACTCCTGGTTGCCTATACTGTTGGCGGAGAAAATGGCCTTAAGCTGGAGCTGGATAGAATACCGCTTACTGATAAAACACCACGCGAGACAAAGCTGGCTAAAGATTTTGCGGTTCAGCTTAGGAGTTTAACTAACCCCGAAGTATTCTTGAGGGATAAGGTTAATAAAAGCAGGGAGATGGTTTCTTGTGTCAGGAATCTACGCACCCTGGCAATTGCTATTATGTTTATATTATTTGGCTGGCAGTTGATTGCTAAATCTATGGTTAAGTTTAAAACCAAACAATCTTCGTAAGCCTTTTTAGTCAGCCATTGACAACTAAACAATTAGTGTTAACATTGATTTTAATATAGTAACATTCTAGAATTAAACCAATCAATTAAATGAGAGGAGGTGAATTAAAAATAAGAAAGGTCCTTTTTGTACTTTTTGCGCTTTGTTTTGTGAGCTCTTTAGCTTTTGCCCAAGAGGCAGCTGCGCCTGTAGCTGCAGCTACGCCTGAAGCAATGGTTTTAAAGGGGTATATCATTGATAATCGTTGCGCAAGCGCAAATAATGCTGATACCTTAGGTGAATTTGTCAAAACGCATACCAAGCAGTGCGCACTTACGCCGGTATGTGTGGAGAGCGGTTATTCTATCTATGCAGATGGTGTTCTTACTGCATTTGATAAAGATTCAAGCGCCAAGGTAGCGGAGTTTCTTAAAAAGGCTGACAGCAAGTTACAGGTAACAGTTACTGCCAAGCAGGTTGGCGATGCTTTGAGCTTAGTCTCAATCGAAAACCAGAACTAATTCATTTTTAATATTCACAAAAGGCCTCTTTTAGTATTTTAAAGAGGCCTTTTTATTATTCAGGCGAAAAAGCCCTTTACAATCACAAAAAAATATGATATACTTTTATTAAAAGAGGGGGGGGATATGTTTAAGCCATGGGAACCCCACGAATATTGCTGGCAGTTTTGGTCGTGCGTAAAAGCTGTCAGGGAAAAATGCCCAGTTTACCAGAAGAACTACGGTAAAAGGTGCTGGCTTTTGTCTGGGTGCGTTGCCAGGGTTGAGCGTAAATTCAAGAACTGCTGGGAGTGCCCCTGGTACGCTGAAATCAGCCTTGCTGAAGCTGAAGGAAAAGTTTAGCAAATCTCTCCGTATGATTTCTGGACCAAATAAAATAAAAATGATGCATTCTAGGCGGTTTTTAAAGAAAATCTACTTAATTATTTTTCTGATCCTGACTCTATTTTCAGCTGTTTATGCTGCTGAAACCGATAATCGCCTGACCCCCATTGTCAAGGTAGTTAAGGATACGGCTGAGTCGGTGGTGAATATCAGTACCGAGCATATTGTGTATTTGCGTCAAAATCCCTATTGGGGTGTTTACGGCAATGACCTGGATGTTTTGTTCAACCAATTCTCTACCTTTCACGGCATGGCCCCTGCCTTAAAATTAAAAAGCGTTGGCTCCGGCGTAATTGTAGACAAAAGCGGTTTAATTGTAACCAATGCGCATGTGGTGAATATGGCCAGCGGCATATTTGTAATCTTAAATGACGGAAAACAGGTGCAGGGTGAGCTGGTATATGAAAACAAAGATGACGATCTGGCATTTGTGAAAATATCTCCCCCAAAACCGCTTAGCCAGGCGGTCTTGGGCCAGACAAATGACCTGATGTTGGGGGAAACCGTGGTGGCTATAGGAAATCCTCTCGGCCTTGAAAATACAGTTACCTCAGGTATCCTTAGCGGCAAGAACAGAAAATTCCATTCTGCGCAAGGTGATTTTGTTATGGGTGACATGCTGCAAATAGATGCGCCGATAAATCCGGGCAATAGCGGCGGAGCCCTGTTTAATTTAAACAGCCAGCTTATCGGCATTAACGTAGCGGTGGTAGAGTATTCCCAGAGCATAGGTTTTGCCATCCCCGTAGAAAAGCTTAAGAAATCAATGGAGGAATACAAGCGCAACCCAAGTGTGCCTGCGAATTTGAATAAGCCAGGGGTAGAGAAGGGGTATGTTTTAAGGTTTGATATTGCAGGGTTAGATAAGGATAAGGTTAAGGTGGAGATTAGCAATAACTTAATTACGTTAAGCGGAGAGTATCAGAATTTCCAGGGCGCGCAGGCCTTCGGCTCTTTTGTAAAAACAATTCCCCTTCCGCAGGATGCAGATCCCCAGGCAGTCAAGACAGAAATTAAAGACGATACGCTGATTATTCATATCGCCAGGAAAAATAATAAGTAAATGTCGGCATGAGAAGCAGGGGCTGATGAAAAGGGTATTCTTAAGCTTTGCATACGAGGATGGCCAAAAGGTAAACAGGCTGCTTTCTTTACTGCGCAGCCCGGATTACGAAATTGATTTTTACGAAGCTGCTCTGGATATGGATTTTGACATACAAGGTGCAGAGGCGCACAAGCAGGCAATCGGAGAAAGAATAGTTAAATGTAATATCTGTGTATGTCTTATAGGAGAAAATACCCACAAAAGTAAATGGGTTGATTGCCAACTGCGCAAGAACAGGAATAAGGGAAATAAGATTATTGCCATGGCCTTAAAAGGCGTAGAATACGCTGTGTTACCCGATGTAATTAAAGAGGAGCACCTGAATTTTTATCCCTGGGATGCGCAGAAATTAAAGATACTTATCGCTGACCAGGCGGCCAAAGCTTTCAATAATGCTCAATGATTTAGGCAGGAAGCAATAAAGCCTGCATTTTTAATCCCAGGAAATTTATATCTTGGGATTTTTGCTTTATTGGGGTAAAATAAGTTAGTTTGGCGCGAAAGCCAGATGTGCTAATCAATTTAACAGGAGGAAGGCATGAAAAGATCCCTTGGAGCCAAAACCATTGTTTTTCCAACTCCGGTTTTTATTGTCGGCACCTATGATAAAAATGCTAAAGCAAACGCTGCCGCAGTTGCCTGGGGAGGGATCTGCTGCTCTGACCCGGTGTGCGTGAGCATCTCTTTAAGAGAAGCTACGTATACTTATGGCAATATTTTGGAAAGCAAGGCTTTTACTGTAAATATCCCTTCAGAAAAATACATTAAAGAGGCAGACTATTTTGGCATTGCTTCAGGCAGGACAGAAGATAAATTCTCTTTGACCGGCCTTACCCCTGTAAAGAGCGAACTGGTGAATGCCCCCTATATTAAAGAGTTTCCTCTTGTCCTGGAGTGTTCGGTGCTGCATGCGGTTAAAATAGGGTTGCATACGCTTTTTGTCGGCCAGGTGAAAGATGTAAAAGCAGATGAAGAGGTGCTTGCAAAAGAAGGCCATCCGGATATAGAGAAGATAAACCCCATGATTTTTAATCCTGCCAATCGCACTTATTATGGAACAGGTAAATGCCTGGGCGATGCATTTTCTATCGGGAGGAAGAAATAATGGCAATTAAGAAAACGCAATTGGTGATGATCTGGTTTCTGCCGCTTATTGTAATCGGCGGACTATTTTATCCCCTGCTAGGTTATATTATGGTAGGGATGATGGCGTTTTTTCTCACCCTTTCATTTTTTAAAGCCAGGTATTGGTGCTGGAACTTATGCCCAAGGGGCGCCTTCCTGGATATTGTTATGCCGAAATTCAGCTTGAATAAGCCGCTACCCGGGTTTTTCGCAAAGCATTGGTTTCGTTTGTCGGTGTTTATTTCACTTATGGGGTTTTTGCTCCTGCGCCTTATCCGCTCAGGGGGTGATTTGTTAATTATCGGCGCTATCTTTGTAGGCATTTGCTTGATCACTACTATTATTTCCATTATTTTAGCTGTGTTTACCAAGTATAGGAGTTGGTGCGCAGTATGCCCTATGGGATTTCTTCAGGAAAAAATAGGCAGGATTAAGGGGAAATAACTAGATGGCCCAAGTTAAACATAAACATCGGGTATTAACTGCTGGCCAGGCCAGGGCCCTGGATAGGAAAGCAAAAGATAAATTTGGTATTTCTACGCTTCTGCTTATGGAGAACGCCGGACGCTGCGTAAGCGAGGAGGCATTAAAAACCCTGCATCATCTAAAGGGGAGGGTGGCTATATTTTGCGGCACGGGCAATAATGGCGGAGACGGGTTTTGTGCTGGTAGGCATTTATTGGTTGCCGGGATTAAGCCGGATATTTTTTTGACCGGAAGAATTCGCGATGTTAAAAATGAGGCCGGGGTTAATCTGGATATTCTTTTACGCTTAAAACAAAAGATAACCCAGATTGATTTTGGTAAGATTAATTTATTAAAAAAAGCGGTAGACAGGTATTCTCTTATTATTGACGCGCTTTTAGGAGTAGGGATAAAGGGCCAGGTACGAGCGGTTTATCAGGATCTCATCGGTGTAATCAATGCTTCAAAGGCGTATGTTTTATCAGTAGATATCCCTTCCGGGTTAGATGCTACCTCTGGAAAGATATTGGGCGCTTGTATAAAAGCTGATAAGACCGTTACTTTTGTTGCTAAAAAGCGCGGCATGCTTTCTGGCCAGGGCAAGGCTTACTGCGGGAAGGTGTTAGTCAGAGATATAGGGGTTAGTTTATAAAAAGACTTGGGATATTTTTATTTATGGAATAATATATGCGCATGAAAAGAATAGCGGCAATCATTATGTTTTTAGTTGTTTTTTTCAGCGCTGCCAGCTTTGCCGGTACAGTAAGCTTTAATTACGGCAATGGCCCTTATAACAGTCTGCCCGAACCAAGGCTCAGGTATCCGATTAATGATACGGTTGTTTTAACCGGCCAGGATAACCTGGAGTTTAAATGGTGGATTGATACAGTGGGCTTGCGTAAATTTATCCTGAAGATATTTAAAGGTTATAATATGTATGTGGCAAATTTAATTTACAAAGAAGATTTATCACCGGATACATCTTCTTTAAAGGTGAGCTCAGATTTGTTTGAGGATGGCCAGGTTTATACCTGGTCTTTGGTCCAGATTTCGTTTTCCGGGTTCAAAAGCGACAGGAGCTTTAATTCTTTTAAGGTAATTAAGGAGAGGTAGATGAAGATAAAAAGCAAAAACCTGTTTTTTAAGAGTTTTTATGTGAAGGTAGTTTTATCTTTTATTCTTTCCCTGTTGTTTGTCGCGCTTCTAGGCAGCTTTATCCTTTGAAAATACAGCTTAAAATCCCAGTTTAACCAGCTGCGCGAGAAGCTTAAGGTAATTGCGCAAACCGCCGTACTTTCAGTAGACGCAGGGCAGCTGAACGATATTCCGTTAAGCCCCGAAGGAGTGAATACAGATTCCTTCAGGAATATGGCCGCGCAGCTATTAAGAATAAAACAGGTTAACCCGGTGATTAAATATATATATATTATGACAAAGACAGAGCAGCCGGGCATTTATCAGTTTGTAGTTGACCCGGATGCGCTTACGGCAAAAGCCCCCAAAGCCAGGGCAGCTTCTTTCCCGGGTGTCAAATATAATGCCCAGCGTTTTCCGGCAATGCTTATGGCTTTTAATGGGCCGACTGCGGATAATAAGCTGGTGGTTGATGAATGGGGAAAGCTGCTTTCAGGGTATGCCCCGATTCTTGATAAAGATAACCTTCCGGTTGCTATACTGGGCATAGACATAGATGCCTCCGATGTTTACCTGGCTGAAAAAGGCTTGTTACAAAGGGGAGTGTTTGTTTTATTAATCGGTATTGTTTTTTCCCTGCTTCTTGGGATTATATTTTCCACAAGAATAATCTCCCCCATTAAGAAATTAATCGACGGCACCAAACATATATCCGTAGGAGACCTGGGGTATCGGGTAAAAATTCCATCCCAGGATGAGATTGGCCAGCTCGCCGCATCTTTTAATGATATGATCGCTAATCTGGCTGAAGCCAGGGATAAATTGCACGATTATTTTTACCGCATGGTACAGGCTATGGTGCGCAGCCTGGAGGCAAAAGACCCATACACGCGCGGACATTCGGATAGGGTCAGCGAACTTTCCTTTAAGATTGCGATTAAAATGGGGATCCCCCCTAAAGAGGCGCAATTACTGGAGAAGGCAGCGCAGATGCATGATATAGGTAAATTAGGTATTCATGATGACATCCTGAATAAGAAGAGCGATTTATCGCAAGGCGAATGGGATATTGTGCGCAAGCATCCTGAAGTAGGTGAAGAGATACTAAAGCCTGTATTTCTGGATGCGCAAATGCTCTCTGTAATCAGATCGCATCATGAGCACTACGATGGCACAGGTTATCCTGATGGGTTAAAAGCCGACGAAACTACTATTTTCGCCCAGATTGTTTCGGTTGCGGATGTCTACGACGCAATTACCTCTGCGCGCTCTTATCACGCAGCGATAAATAAAGAAGAGGCGCTGGCTAAAATAAAGGCATCCTCCGGAACCCAGTTTAATCCTGCGGTAGTTCAGGCATTGACTGATGTATTGGAGTAAGCTTATGAGGTTCATGCTGCTGACAACATTTTTGACTATCAGTTTACTCTCTTTATATGTCAGCTCTCTTTACGCTAAAGACAGCTCAAAGAATACCTCGAAATCTCTCCCTAAAGAACAGATAGCCAGACAAAATATTCTTACCTTGTTTAGGTGGATTGAATCCGGCGACCTGGAAAAAAGAGAATTAAACAAAGCCGTTGCTGTTATTAGAAAACAACTGAAAATATTAAAGAAAGAGTGTCTTTTGCAAAAAAAGCCTTGCCCGGCGGCATATGGATATCTGGACAATAGTTTTTTTAAAGCCCTTGCCAAAGGTTATCAATTTGAAGGCAATAACCAGCCATTATTAAACCGGTTATTTGTTGAGGCAGCTAAAGGAAAAGAAGACACCGCAGTGGCCCGGCATCCCTGGCTGGATATTAAGAATAATTTATTAGACTGCCTGGAAAATGAGGTTGGTTTATGTTGCGGTACATCCAAAGAGGCAGCCAGCGCTGATTTGTTAAAGCCTGAAATATTTGTTGCCCCGGATGTTTATGCGGTTGTGAGTATAGCAGAAGGAGGATTAGATTCAATTATCAGCGCGCAGTTTAATTTAAGCGATACTTACCGTCTGGTGCATAAGGGTTCTACTGCAAGGGGTACATCCCTTGATAATACGGATTTTGATTTTGATTTATTGTTTAAGAATGAAAAAGATTTGGATAGATTCCTTGGGCGTCTCTCTGTAGTTTTAAGGGCGTTCACCCGGCAGTGGAGAAAAGAAGGTTACCGTATTTTAAGCATACATGAGCGCAATATTCTACCAAAGAAGATGATTAATTTTATTATCCAGGACAAAAATGGCATTGTTTTTATGCTACAGATATTTGTAGGCAAGAATATTGTAATTTATGCTGACCGGCTTAATGACCAGATTGAGCAAATCAAGGCCCTGGGAGGAAACTGGGATGAACTAAGGTGGCAGATCATTCTGCTTAAAAAGCTGGTTAGGGGGGTGCTGCATAGCTATAGAAAATCTCTTGGCGGCTTAGATGGCATGGAGTGTGAGCAGCTTATTATCCAGGCAGGCAGCTCTTTAGAATACGGCCGTAAGATTACCAGTATCGGCTCCTTTGATAAGGCAATGCGCTGGATTCATAGGATAGGTTTTGACCAGGGCTCCTTAAAAATTACCCCTTACGAAAGAATAGCTAGTCAGTTCGGAATATATTATACAAATACACAGAAATATATCCCATTAGCGCTCACTGATCTGTTTTGGGGTAAGCTGGTAAATGCTGCCAAGAGGTATGTGGAGATAAATAAGGTGAAGATGTCGGAGGATGAATTTGCCAGTTTGGGCAAATAATAAAGGTAATTCATGGGGTGGCTTGATTTTTTTAAAGAAGATGATGAAGTGATAAAGCAGGCATCCAGCGATAAAAGGCTGGCGCCGAGATGGAAGGTCTCTGTGCCTGCCAGGATAAAGCTGGAAGGCTTTGACAGTTACCTTGACTGCGAAATCCGGGATTTGAACCTAAAGGGTTTTTCCCTGGTCATATCCAAGAAGATCATAAAAAAACGCCTGGATGCCAAGCTGATTTTTAATGAAAAGTATTCATTTAAAATAGAGGTACTGGTCCTTTGGAGCAGGGCGGAAAATAATAAATACATTTACGGCCTTAAATTTAACAAGATTCTTGATGCAGACAGAGGGAGGATTCTGCAGATGGTGAAGGAGAATTTTCCTCCCGGTGTTTGGAAGAGCCTGTAGCAGAATAAAAAAAGGAGTTTATGATGAAGGTCTTGGTTGCGGCTATTGCGGATCATGCCTGGGTTGAAAACGGATGCTTATCTTTATGCAGGACATTTGATAGCATTAATGTTGACAAGTTTCCATATGTAATGCCGCGCATGAGCGTTGCTTTGCGTCTCTTAGTCAACAGGCTGGAGACCGGAGAGCACAAGCTGGGTATCAGCTTAAGTGATGCCGATGGACAGAAATTGATGAGTAGCGAAATAAAAATTAACTTTCAGTTTCCCCAGAGCCCGGTACCGGAGACCTCTTTTTCGTTTGCACTTAATGGGCAGAATGTCAATTTTCAGAAACCCGGTGATTATGTGGTTAATATATTGGTTGATAGCAGGGTTGAGGCGAGTATCCCGCTTTATGTAAGGGAGGTAAAGGGCGGGGATAAGCTGGATATTCCGGACCGTATTTAAGCCTTTAAGCACGATATTCCAATGGGCAGGGTATTCGTGTACTTCAGATTTCCATAATAATACTGGACAAATAGCCGAAACGTGCTATAATCTTTGTTAGTAGTGAATAAAGGATTAGAGGTTTGTAGGCCGCGAGGTTTAGAAAACTAACCTTCGCGGTTTTTTTGTCCTGACGCAATTTGCTTCAGGTGCTGCATTCTGCCGTTATTTGCTATAATTTCTAAGGAAGGGGGTAGTAAATAATGGCAAAGGGAAAAGTAAAGTGGTTTTCAGACCAGAAAGGTTTTGGGTTTATCACGCCTGAATCCGGTAGCGACGTATTTGTGCATCACAGCGCAATCCAGGGTGAGGGTTATAAATCTTTGGCTGAGGGTCAGGAGGTAGAGTTTAACATCGAAAAAGGACCTAAAGGCGAACAGGCTACTAACGTAGTCAAGCTTTAATACTGGTAAAGATAACCTGGCCCCTATTACAGGGGCCAGGTTATTTTCTAAAAAGGAGTTAAAGATGAATACGGGAAAGATCAAGAAACTGGTTCGCGACAGGGGGTTTGGTTTTATCAGCGACACCGATGGCAGGGAGGTATTCTTTCATCGGAATAGCTTAGTTGAAGTGAAGTTAGATGCTTTAAATGAAGAGCAGCTGGTTGCTTATGAAATTGAGAAATCTGATAAAGGCCCGCGCGCAGTAAATGTGCGTATTGCCTAGATAGATAAATGCTGTTTTTAAAATCCCAGGTACTTAAATGCGCTTGGGATTTTAAGTTAATAGGTGTATAATTCATTTTATGAAAAAAAGAGGAATACCGGCTAAAGAGATTGATTGCTTTAAATGCAAGAAGCAGGCTGATTGTTGCCGGCTGGGAGCCTGGATTGATTTGGAGGAGGCCAAGAAGATTTTGTCGCTTGGCATAAAAGGCGACTTCTTCCATTTAGAAAAAGATGAAGATTTCCCCTCCGGCTATAAAGTGGGTACCAGCTATGAGGATGAGCCGTGTGTTTTTCAGGATCCCGACGGCCTTTGCAGGATACACAAGGTTGACTATGCGTATAAGCCTATAACCTGCAAAGAGTTTCCTTATGAGGGCAATAAGATTGCCCCTATTGCTGATGTTTTGTGCGTTGAGCATAAAATGCGCATAAAAAAGGCAAAGGCGCGCAAGAAAAAGGTAAACAAGAAAAGGTAATATGGATAATCAAGGGCAGAAAAAATGGTATTTTAAAACTTGGTCACTGGTAGTTTCGTTCCTTTGCGTGGGGCCATTCATGCTGCCCTTGGTCTGGCTTAACCCCGCCTTTAGCAGGATAACCAAGATTTTTATCAGCGCAATTGTTATTATTTTAAGTTATTTGTTAGGCGCGCTTTTCCTGAAATCTTTAAAATCCATGGCGAGTTATTTTCAGCTTTTGCAGATATGAAATATACAAAAGGCACAATCGGCAGGGTTTTTCTTCTGAAATTTGAAGATGATGATATCGTAATTGATAAACTGAGCTTTCTTGCCAGGAAAGAGCGGATTAAGGCAGCCACGCTGATTTTTATTGGAGCGCTTAAGAAAGGCGAGTTGGTTACCGGGCCGAAAAAACCCGTAATTCCGCCGCAGCCGAACAGGGCAAACTTTAAAGATGGCTGGGAGGTTATGGGTATTGGCACAATCTTTGTAAATTCTAAAGGCCCGCAGATACATATCCATAGCAGCATGGGGAAAAAGCATAAGGTTTTAACCGGATGCCTGCGCGGTAAATCAAAGGTATTCCTGGTGATTGAGGCAGTGGTCATGGAGTTAAAGGGGGTTAAAGCAAACAAGGAGATTGATCCTCAGACCGGCCTAAATTTATTGCGCATTATTTAACCCCTGCACTTGAAAATCAGCCAAATATAGTATATACTTACTCTGTAATTGAACCGCCACGGTAATAAGGTGTTTTTGGTAAGCCTTGTAACCGTGGTTTTTTTATTCCTGTGGCCTACTACCATAGGAATACTTCGCCCCGACATTAATGAATGGGCTCGATTTTTAGGAGGAAGCTTTGTTCAATCGCTATTGGGGTAAGGACAGGCGCAGATTTCAGCGCATACTTTTGAATCTGACTATTTGGTATAAGGTGCACAGCCCCGAGCATTTACGGCTTGAGCTCGGCGAAAAGGATATGGAGGCTACCACCTTGGACTTAAGTACTGTGGGCCTGGCTTTTTTAAGCAAGCATCAGATTCCGGTTTGGTCCAGGCTGATTTTAAAGTTTATCTTCTTTGGTTCAAAGGAAGGCTCCGTGAATATCGTTAAGCCGGTTGAGGTGGAGGCGGAGGTAAAAAGTTGCCTGCCTTATGAAAATGAATTCCGCTTAGGCGTATGTTTCAGGAATCTTGATCAGGAGCGCCGTTTTGAGCTTGTGCGTTTTATCGGGGCGACTTTACGGCCTTATAAAGAATTTTAGCAAGAAAAAAGAAGTTTAAATATTAATTAGCTGTGTTATAATAACCTACAAAGGAGAAGCCATGGATTTTGACTCTCTCAGAAAGAATATGAAAAGGTTCAACTTTGAGGCCTTGCGCACTGATTGCGATAACTTTTTTGAAGGGGTTATTTTTCAGCAGGAGCTGGAGAAGCTTAATCTACAGCTGAAAAATATCATGGGTGAACCGGTCTTCCCTTCAAAAAACAGACTGCCGCATAAGGTGCAGGAGACAGTGAATGGTTTCGGAGGGGTTATGCCCGGCCAGACACTGTATTACAAAACCTCAGGAACCGATAGTATTCTTGCCATGCTTTGGCCTTGGAAAGACGGCCAGCGCACCACGATTAAGATCATCCAGCAGAATAATCAGCAAAACAATTAGAAGATGAGTTTTACGTATCTGCAGAAAATTCCCACTCCAGCCGAGATCCTTAAGTTTATGCCTATGCCTGCAAAGCTTGCGAAATTAAAGGCAGACCGGGATAAGCATATTTTAAGCGTTATAAAAGGCGAGGATAGCCGCCTGCTTTTGATTATTGGCCCATGTTCAGCTGATGATGAGGGCGCGCTTTCAGAATATGTATCGCGCCTTGCCCGGCTTCAGCATAAAGTTAAAGATAGGCTGATTTTGATCCCGCGTATTTATACAAATAAACCCCGCACAACCGGCAAGGGATATAAAGGAATGCTGCATCAGCCTAAGGCCTCCGGAGACCCTGATATCTCTCAGGGTATTTTGGCTATTAGGCGCATGCATCTTAGGGTATTAAGTGAGTCCGGCTTAACCGCTGCTGATGAAATGCTTTATCCCGGGAACTATCCTTATCTGGAGGATGTTCTAAGTTATGTTACGATCGGGGCGCGTTCTGTGGAGAATCAGGAGCACCGCCTGACTGTAAGCGGGCTGGATATTCCCGTGGGCATGAAGAACCCCACCAGCGGAGACCTGAATGTTTTGCTTAATTCCGTAGAGGCAGCTCAGATTGAACATACCTTTATTTACAATGGCTGGGAGGTTAAGACTAACGGCAACCCTCTGGTGCATTGCATTCTTCGCGGGGCAATTAACCGCCACGGCCAAAATATCCCCAATTATCATTACGAGGATTTAATGCATTTTGTGCAGCTGTATTTAAAGCGCAATTTAACAAATCCGGCGCTCATCGTTGATACTAACCATGCCAATTCCGATAAGGATTTTACCCAGCAGCCACGCATAGCAGAAGAGGTGATGGGCAGTATAACAAAGTCTAAAGATTTGAAGAGGATGATTAAAGGGCTTATGGTGGAAAGTTATCTGGAGGAGGGGTCGCAGAAGGTTGGCGGAAAGGTGTTTGGCCAGTCTATTACTGATCCTTGCTTAGGCTGGGCTGATACTAAAAAATTAGTTTTAAGATTAGCAGAATTGAGCACTAATAACAATACAGCGAAATTTGAGCATTAATAGAAGTCTAGCGAAATCCTTGCGCGAAGCGCAAGGAACTAAATTTCACGAAGCTAGATTAAGTAAGGAGAGGTATATGAGCTTAAAGTTTGATTTTAATAACATGTTTCGTTCCAGCGTGGGCGAGCATGGCGCAAGTTGCGAGGATATTAACGAAATATTGCCTGATGCGCAAAAAGCAGCCAGCCATCTGAAAAAGATTATTGCTAATCCTAAGGCGCGCGTGAAATTGAACCTGGAGTGGGCGAGGTTACCGGAGCAGGATGAGTCGGATATTCAGCAGATCCAGGAGGTTGCCTGCCAGATATCCAGAAAATATGAGAATGTGATCTTCTTGGGTATTGGCGGCTCATACCTGGGTTTAAAAGCAGCGCAGGATGCCCTATGCCTGCCTTATTATAACGAATTCAAATCTTTAAGAAAGAAATCCCCCCGTGTTTATTTTGAAGGCAACAATCTTGACCCGGATTCGCTGAAAACTTTGTTAAAGAATATCCGCCCTAAGAAAACATTTGTTGTGGTTATCTCTAAGTCAGGAGAGACTACTGAAACCAAGGCAGCATTGATGATTGTTGAGGCCTGGCTTAAAGCAGGGGCAGGGGCAAAATACGGCCGGCAGATTTTAGCTATAACCGACCCGGAATCAGGGTCTTTGCATAAGCGGGTTGTTGCTGAGCAGCAAAAAGATGCTTTAAGTTTTCGCTCCTTTGCGCTTTTAAAAGGGGTAGGCGGCAGGTTCTCGGAGTTCAATATGGGGCTTTTGCATTTGGCAATCGTGGGAATCAATATAAGCGAACTTTTTGCCGGAGCAAAGGAGATGTTTGCCCGATGCAGCCATGATAATATCCTGAAAAATCCTGCTTATATGTATGCCTTGTTACATGTTATCCTCTACCGTAAAAAGGCAAAGTCGCTGGCCATATTAATGCCGTTTGCCCAAGGCCTCAAATCTACTGCGGACTGGTATGTTCAGCTTTTGGCTGAAAGTTTAGGCAAAAAATGCCATCGCAAGATAGTTGCCTGCGCAGATGGAGCTGAAGATTGGCTAAGCGATAAAGATAATATATTTGGCAAGGGCAGGACCCCGATATCCGCAGCCGGAACCAATGATCTGCATTCTATCCAGCAAAACAATGTTGAAGGGGAAAACAACAAGGTGGTTACATTTATCCGCGTGGAAAAGTTCAAGACAGATTTAAAGATACCCGGCAAAAATGACCTTCTGTCAGGAAAGAATTTTAGCCGGCTTATGCAGCTAGCCCAGGAGGCTACGGAATGGGCATTGATCAGAGAGAGCCGTCCTAATTGCACCATTATTATGCCGGAAGTAAATGCTTTTAACTGGGGGGCTCTGTTGTTTTTCTTTGAGATGGCTACTGCCTTTGAGGGTGAGCTGCAGAATGTAAACGCCTTTGACCAACCCGGAGTGGAGGGGTATAAGAATTATATGTATTACAAATTAGGCAAGCCAGGGGTCTCTCAAAGCATAATCAACGAAATTCAAGGTCATCCCCTTACCAAAAACCCGGATTTTATATTATAATAATTGGGGTCGGATATATTTTAAGAAAAATAGATCCGACCCCAATTCTCCAATAAATAGATCCGCCCCCGATAACTATGTTAAAAATCGGCAGCTTAAAATTAAAATCTAACTTGGTGCTTGCGCCAATGGCCGGGGTAAGCGATCTGCCATTTCGTATGCTCTGCCGGAGGTTTGGCGCGGAGCTGGCATTTGTCGAAATGATTAATTGCCGCTCAGTTTCGCACAAGAGCAAAAAAACCAGACATATGCTTTCTACTTTGCCAGAGGATAAACCTTTAGGTGTTCAGATATTAGGATGCGAGGAAAAGTATATTTTAAAGGCCTTAGATGTTTTAAAGGACTATAGATTTGATATCCTGGATTTTAATGCAGCCTGCCCGGCAAAAAAAGTAGTGCGCCGCGGGGAAGGTTCAGCCCTTTTAAAAACCCCCAAAAAACTCAACAACTTACTTAAAATCGTGGTAAAACATTCTAAAATTCCGGTAACTGTAAAGATACGTTCTGGATGGGATAAAGATAGTATTAATGCCAGGGAGATAGGGCTTTGTGCCCAGGATGCCGGAGTGAGCGGTTTATTCATCCATGGAAGAACCAGGCTTCAGGAATATGGAGGTAATGTGGATTATGATACAATCGCCAAGGTTAAGCGGTCCTTAAGTATCCCGGTGATTGCTAGCGGCGATGTATTCTCAGCACAATTAGCCAAGAGGATGTTTAGCCAAACAAATTGCGACGGACTGGTGGTTGCCCGCGGTTCATTTGGGAATCCGTGGGTATTTAAGGAAATAAAAGAATTCTTAAAAACGCATAAGGTCATCCCCAGGCCTGAGAGGGCAAAGGTAATTAAGATAATGCTGGAGCATTTAGATGCTTCGGTTGATTTCTATGGGGAGAGAAACGGAGTGATCTTGTTTCGTAAATTCTTTGGCTGGTATACCAAGGGCATACGTAATATCCGTCCTTTAAGGGAGAAGTCCTCCCGCGCCAAGACAAAAGAAGAGATGGCTGGGCTGATTGAGCTATTGCGAGATGATTCTAATAATGAATAAGAAACAGCTGATAATAACTTTAGTAATTTTAATCCATTTTCCGGTTATTGCTCATGCCCGCATTATCTATTCAAGGGGGCATCATAATGATAAACCCGGCGAATTTGCCTCGCCTACTGATGTTTTTAATTTTAAGCTGGGTATTACCAATGAAGACGAATTCGTTACCCAGAATTTATTTCCCAGGAGATCGGGTTTTAAAAATATCAATTCCGGACAGTTCAGAAGCACTACCGGCATATTTAAGCAGCAGGGTAATGAGTTTAGCAGCACAGGTTTAATCTTTGATTCAACTCAAGATGAATTTAGCTCAGGCGGATTAATTCCGGAGACAGGGCAATCAGGCCCTGAAAAGGAGTCATTTAAATCCCCAGAGCAAGCCAGGTTTAAATTTTATTTGCCCAAAGAAAAGAAATAGAATGGAATTTAAGCTAAAGAGCGAGTTTGTCGAGTTAGATAACGTGCTAAAGGTTTTAGAGCTGGTTGCAAGCGGCGTGGAAGCCAGGCAGCAGATAGAGGCGGGTTTGGTAAAGGTTAATGGTGCTGTTGAATCGCGCATTCGCCGCAAGCTTCGCTCAGGAGATTGCGTGGAGTTTGGCGATAAGACGGTGGAGGTTTTAAAGTAAAAACAAGATCCTTCGCCTGGCCACTCGAAGATTTCTTCGAAATCTTCTTCGTAGGCTCAGGATAACGGTGGCTTACAACTTACGTTCACTTTGTTCCGTAAGTTGTGCCACCGTAAACAAAAATCCCCGGGAGGTTGCTCCGGGGTTTCTTGTAGGTGATAGGCCTAATAGCTTCCGCTATCGTTCCTAGCCTCCTTGTTGCATGTTCGGTTTTCTAATGCAAAATAAGTATGCCATATAAATACCCAATTTTCAAGTACCCCTAAAAAATATTTTTGGGCAAGTTTTCGGGGTTTTTATAGTATAATGAACCTATGCTGCAAAATACCTCAATTCAATATCTTAAAGGGATAGGGCCAAGGCGGGCAAAGAGTTTTGCCGCCAGGGGTATAAATACCATTGAGGAGTTGTTGTATTATTTTCCCCGGCGTTATGAAGACCGCACAAACTTCTCCAGCGTTTCTGAGCTTAAGGAGGGCCAGGTTTATACTATAAAGACTAAAGTTTTGAGCGGGGTGCAGCGAAACTCCTGGCGAAGGCGGGCCTTTAGTATAACCGAGGCAATCTTAGCGGATAACACCGGGAAAATAAACTGTGTTTGGTTTAATCAGCCGTACTTAAAAGAATATCTCAAACCAGACAGATCACTGATTCTTTACGGTAAAGTTGAACTGTATAACGGCAGGTTACAGATGAGTAACCCGGAATTTGAATTTCTCGATGGCGAAGATGATGATGCCTTAAGTATCGGCCGTATTGTTCCGGTTTATACCTTGCCACAGGGGTTTAGCCAGCGCAGCATGCGTCATCTGATTAAGGTGGCGCTTGATGAATTCTTGCCCAAGATTAAGGATTACCTTCCTTTTGACATACGTAACCGTAATAATCTGCTTAATTTAGCGCAGAGTTTATTAAATATTCATTTCCCCCAGGATTTTTCTCTGCAGAAACTTGCGCTTATGCGTTTAAGCTTTGAAGAGTTCTTTATTTTTCAGCTCCCGCTTGTTTTAAGAAAACTCAAGCGTAAAGAGAAGAAGGGGATCAGCCATAATGTCAATGGCAAATTAATTGAGGAATTTCTCTCCAGGTTAACTTTTAATTTAACCTCTGCGCAGGAAAGAGTTATCGTAGAGATAAAGGCGGATATGCTTTCTGGGCAGGCTATGCAGCGGCTATTGCAGGGTGATGTTGGTTCGGGCAAGACGGTGGTCGCTACTTTGGCATCTCTTATAGCTATCCAGAGCGGGCATCAGGCAGCTTTTATGGCTCCTACAGAGATACTTGCGCGTCAGCATTACTTAAAAATTACCTCACAGTTTGCAGGGTTAGTTTTTGCCGGCCGCAAACTACGCGTGGAGTTGCTAACCGGGCAGGATACGCAAAAGGACAAGATTTATAGGGAGCTTAAAGACGGCAGGATTGATTTGATTATTGGTACGCATGCGCTCCTGCAGGAAGAGCTAAAATTTAAGTCTTTGAGTTTTATTGTGATTGACGAGCAGCATAAGTTTGGCGTCGGGCAAAGGGCGCTTTTACCAAAAAAAGGAAACAATCCCGATGTATTGATTATGACGGCTACCCCCATTCCGCGCACCTTGGCGATTACCCTTTATGGCGACCTGGATATATCCGTAATTAATGAGTTGCCTGCCGGTAGGATACCTGTAAAAACTTTGCATTTTAACCAGAAGGATAAGGGAAAAGGTTTTACTATTGCTAAAGAAGAGCTCATGTATGGCCGCCAAGCCTATATTATTTATCCGGTTATTGAGGAATCTTACGCTTTAGATATTGCCGGGGCAAAGAAAATGTTTAATGAATTGAAAGAAGGGGAGTTTAGGGATTTTAAGCTTGGCTTGGTCCACGGTAAGCTAAAGACGAAAGAGCAGCAAGAGGTTATGCTTAAATTCCGGAATAAGGAGCTTGATCTTTTAATCTCAACTACTATTTTGGAGGTAGGCATTGACATTCCCAACGCTACCTGTATGATTATTGCTCATGCTGAGCGTTTTGGCTTAAGCCAGCTGCATCAGCTACGCGGCAGAATCGGCAGGGGAAACCTGCAGTCTTTTTGCGTGCTTATTTCTGATGCGCAGACTGATGAGGCAAGGCAGAGATTAGAGGCAATGGTTGCTTCAAATGATGGTTTTCGTATTGCAGAGGAGGATTTAAAGATCAGAGGGCCAGGCGAGTTTTTCGGTAACCGGCAGCATGGTTTGGCAGAGCTAAAGATTGCTAATCCACTTACCCAGATGCAGCTGCTTAGGGCAGCAAGGCAGGAAGTGCTTAAATTACTCAGCCAGGATTCCAGTTTAGTTGAACGGCCGCACGAGTTGTTAAAAGAAAGACTTTTACAGAGGTTCCCGGAGTACGAAAGGCTAATCTTGGTGGGTTAATATGCGTATAACTACAGGAAAATACCGAAATCGTAAATTATCTATGCCCAGGGGTATCCGCCATACGCAGGATAAGGTGCGTAAGGCGGTCTTTGACATATTAGGGGACATAGAGGGGCTCTCTTTTTTGGAGCTTTATGCCGGTTCCGGGGCGGTGGGATTTGAGGCGCTTTCCCGCGGCGTCAGTGAGCTGACCATGGTTGAGCGTAACTATGATTCTGTATTGGCCATAAAGAAGAATATCGCTTTGCTTAAGGCTACCAGCTGTAATCTGTACTACCTGGATGCAGAGAAGGCGATTAAGCTGCTCTCTCAGGATAAAAAGAGTTTTGATATTATATTCCTTGACCCTCCGTACCACGAAGGCATGGCAAAAAAAATCTTGCATACCCTGGAGGGTTATGATATATTAGCGCCCAGTGGTTTGATAGTCGCGCAGCACCCCAAGTCAGAATCGCTGCCTGAATCCAGCCTAAAATTTAGCTTGATTAAAGAAGCCAAGTATGGTGATACCTGGCTTTCTATTTTCAGGAAGAAAGAGTAATAATGTGCCAGACTGCTTTATACCCAGGGACATTTGACCCGGTAACTAACGGGCATATTGATTTGATCCGGCGTGCGCACGAGATATTTCATGAGGTAATTGTGGCGGTTGCGCATAACCCGCATAAGAAACCGATTTTTAGCGTTTCCGAAAGAGTGGCTATGCTTAAGAAGGCTACCGCAGACATGGAAGGGGTAAGGGTAGTAGATTTTGACGGTTTGGTTGTGGATTTTGCCCATAAAATTAAGGCAAAGGTTCTAGTGCGCGGAGTGCGCATGCTTTCGGATTTTGAATATGAGTTCCAGATGGCCCTGACTAACCGCAAACTATCCAGCGACATTGAGACGATTTTTCTTATGCCGCATGAATCTTACAGTTATCTTTCGGCCAGATTGATTAAAGAAGGGGCAAGCTTGGGGGCGGACCTTTCAGATTTTGTCCCGGATTTTGTGGCTAAGGCTTTAATAAATAAATTACATAGAAGAAAGTGAAAGTATTTATTAACCAGGTCCCCTCCGAGGGCCTGTTTTTAGAAGAAGAGATTAAGCCGGCAGAACTTGATCTTGAAACCGAGCTGATTAAATTTCGCTCTAATCTTTTGGTCAAGGCGCAAGTCTTCAGGGTTATTAATGCGCTGATTGTAAAATTAAACATGCATGCGGTTCTTTCTGCAGGATGCTCCCGCTGCCTTGAGGCTTTTGAGTGGAAGTTCAATAAAGATCTTCAGTTAAGCTATGTATTGGATAGCAGCGCTACCTTTATTGAGCTAAATCCCGATATAAGGGAAGAATTGATGTTGGATTACCCCATAAAGCCTTTATGCAGCTTAAACTGCAAAGGGCTTTGCATAAAATGCGGTAAAAACAAAAACGAAGGAGGATGTAACTGTGGCTCTACCTAAAAGAAGGCATTCAGCACAGCGCGGCCGAAAACGTCGTACGCACTGGAAGATCAAGAAGACAAATTTAGTTCCCTGTCCGCAATGCAAACAGCTAAAAATTTCCCATCGTGTTTGTCTAGTCTGCGGTTATTATGATGGCCGTCAGGTCATGGAAATCAAGATTAAAGAGAAAAAGAAGAAAAAGTGAGCACCTTAGAGATTTGATCTAGCGAAATCCTACCGAGCTTGCGAAGTAGGAAAATAAGTAAGTACCTCCAAGCTTTACTAGGGAGAAGAAGTATGTATATTAGGAGATAAAGTATGAAAATAGTCGTTGATGCTATGGGCGGCGATCATGCCCCTGGTGTAGTCATTGAAGGCAGCCTTCTGGCGGTAAAAGAATATGACGTAGATGTGATTCTTGTAGGAGACCAGCCGAAGATTGAGGCTCTGCTGAAGAAAGCCAAATATACCGGAAATAGGATTAGCGTGCAACATGCCTCAGAGACTATCGAGATGTGTGAATCTCCTGCTACCAGCATTAGAAGAAAAAGAAATTCCTCTATTGTTATCGGGGTTAATCTGGTAAAAGAAGGCCAGGCGGATGCTTTCTTTAGCGCTGGCAATACCGGAGCAGTGGTTTGTGCGGGGACATTGGGGCTTGGGCTCCTTCCGGGAATTGAGCGGCCGGGTATCGGCATTGTTACCCCTACTTTAAAAGGTAATTCTTTGATTATTGATGTCGGCGCCAACATTGACCCTAAGCCTACGCAGCTGTTGCAGTATGGGATTATGGCGGATGCTTATTGCAAGAATATTTTAAATAAACCCAATCCTACTGTGGGGTTGTTGAATATCGGAGAAGAGGAGAAGAAGGGCACGGAGTTTATCCGGGAGGCTTATGAGCTTCTGGAAAAGAGCAGGGTTAATTTTATTGGCAATGTAGAAGGCAAGGATCTTTTTACCGGTAAGTGCGATATTATTATCTGTGACGGCTTTGTGGGTAATGTAGCCTTAAAGGTTTCAGAGAGCGCAGCAGAGGCAATGCAGAAATTCCTGAAGCGGCATCTTTTAAGCAGTATTTGGGGCAAGATAGGTTTGATTTTTATGATGCCCAGCCTTAAGCATTTTAAGAAAGAGATTGATTATGCCGAATACGGTGGGGCGCTTTTATTAGGAGTCAATGGCGTGGTAATTATTGGGCATGGCCGCTCCAACAAGCGAGCGATAAAGAACGCTATCAGGGTTGCCAAGGAGGAGATTGAGCGCCAGGTTAATGCCAAGATCCTTGAGGCGATTAAATAAATAAGGATTGGAAAGGCTATTGTGAAGAAAGTAGGGATTATCGGGGTAGGCGAATACCTGCCGGAGAAGATATTGACCAATGCCGATCTTGAAAAGATGGTCGATACTTCCGATGAATGGATTACTACCCGTACCGGGATAAAAGAGCGGCATTTGGCAGCAGCTGGCCAGTCCGCGTCGGATTTAGCGGTTAAGGCTGCCGAGCAGGCATTAAAAAACGCTAGACTTAAACCCGAAGATTTAGAGCTTATTGTTGTGGCGACAATTACCGGGGATATGCCCTTTCCGTCGGTGGCTGCTATTCTGCAGAATAAACTTGCTGCCCCAAAAGCCGCATGTTTTGATATTTCAGCTGCCTGCGCAGGTTTTGTTTACGGAATTTCTGTAGCTCAGCAGTTTATTGCCGCCTCTACTTATAAAAATGCGCTGGTGGTTGGTGTTGAGGTTTTGTCTTCCGTAACAGATTGGCAGGATCGCAATACCTGCGTTCTATTCGGCGATGGAGCCGGAGCGGTGGTTTTATCAGAAGTCAAGAAGGGCGGGATTATTTCTACTTATCTGGGTTGCGATGGTTCAAGAGTAGGGATATTAAATATGCCTGCCGGAGGTTCCCGGCTGCCGGCAAGCACTGAGACGGTAAGGAACCGGCAGCATTATCTAAAAATGCAGGGCAATGAATTATTCAAGATTGCAGTCAATACCATGACCAAAGCAGCAGAGATTGTTTTGCAACAGGCTGGCATGACTTTTGCTGACGTGGATTTAATTATTCCGCATCAGGCAAATGCGCGCATCATATTTGCTGTAGCTAAGAAATTAGGTATACCTGAGGAGCGGGTTTATTTGAATATAGAGAGATGCGGAAATATGTCCAGCGCCTCAACGGTTACTGCGCTTTGCGAGGCAGTACAGGAGGGTAAAGTTAAAAAAGGGGACATTATTCTTCTGGATGCATTCGGAGCAGGTTTGGTCTGGGGCGCCTGTATCATTGAATGGTAGGCTTTCTTTTTGCCGGCCAGGGCAGCCAATATGTAGGCATGGGCAAGGATTTATATGATTCTTTCCCCGAGGCGCGCAAGGTATTTGACAGGGCTGAAGAGGTACTGGGGTTTGCGTTAAAGGAGCGTTGTTTTAATGGCCCGGAAGAAGCACTTAAATCAACTAATGTTTCTCAACCTGCGATAGTAACTACTAGTATCGCAGCATTTGAAGTATTTAAGGCCAGGTCAAAGATTACCCCCTCCTTTGCCGCAGGATTAAGTTTAGGGGAGTATTCTGCCTTAATTGCGGCAGGCGCTTTGACTTTTGATAATGGCATACGTTTGATACATAGAAGGGGCCAGCTAATGGAGGAGTCCTCTCAAAAATACCCTGGGAAAATGGCTGCAGTTTTAGAGCTGCCGCTGGAGCGTTTAAAGGAGATTTGCTTTAAATCCGGAGCTGAGATTGCTAATTTAAATTGTCCAGGTCAGGTAGTGATAACCGGTAAAGCAGAGGCAGTTAATCAGGCAATGGAATTATGCAGTCAGGCAGGGGCAAAGAGGGTGATTCCTCTTGAGGTAAGCGGAGGCTTCCATTCTTCATTAATGTTTGAGGCTTCAGTAGAATTGAAACGCGTTTTGGATAATATCTCAATTTCTGAACCAAGGGTGCCTGTAGTTAGTAATTATACGGCGCAGCCGCAATATAAAGTTAGCCAAATAATAGAAAATCTGGTTAACCAGATAAGATCTTCGGTAAGATGGGAAGAATCGATGAGATTTATGTTGTCTAACGGGGTGGCAAATTTCATTGAATTTGGTCCAGGGAAGGTGCTTAAGGGTTTGATGCGCCGCATTGATAGTAGCGCTCAGGTTATGAATATAGAAAAGATCACAGATTTAGAGCAGGTGACTAACATTCGGCCTTAAAGGAGTGGCCGGTGTACCCCCGTGGGTAAGGAGACTAAGATGAGGTTAAAGGATAAAGTTGCTTTGGTAACAGGCGGAGCAAGGGGCATAGGCCAGGCCATTGCCTTGACTTTTGCCAGAGAGGGTGCGGATATCGTGGTAGCCGATGTTAATTTAGAAATAGCCCAGAAGACCTGTCTTGAGATTGAAGGTTTAGGCCGTAAGGCATTGGCATTAGAGATGGATGTGACTAATTATGAAAAAGTTGAGGAAGGCATAAATAAAATTCTTGACAAAATGGGAAAGGTTGATATATTAGTTAACAACGCTGGGATTACTAAAGACAATCTTTTGCTCAGAATGTCCCAGGCAGATTGGGATGCAGTAATTAATGTTAACCTTAAGGGAACATTTAACTGCATCAAGGCCGTATCCAGGCCGATGATAAAGCAAAGAAGCGGCAGGATTATCAGCATTGCTTCAATAATCGGTTTAATGGGCAATCCCGGTCAGGCAAATTATGCAGCTTCAAAAGCAGGAATAATCGCTCTTACAAAAACAGTAGCTAAAGAGTTAGCCAGCCGTAATATTAATGCTAATGCTGTAGCTCCTGGATTTATTAAAACAGAGATGACCGCCAAGCTTCCTGAGGATATAAAAAAGAAGATGCTGGAGGCTATACCTTTAGCTAAGCTAGGTACGCCTCAGGATGTAGCCAACACTTGTTTGTTTTTGGCATCGGAGGAATCCAGTTATATAACCGGCCAGGTTATAACAATTGATGGCGGTATGGTCATGGCGTAGAGCATGAGTCTTTACACAAGGAGGAAAAAAGAATGGCAGTACAAGAGAAGGTAAAATCAATTATAGCGGAACAGTTAGGCGTAAAACCCGAAGAGGTGACTCCCGAGGCGTCATTTGTGGATGATTTAGGTGCGGATTCACTTGACACTGTTGAGCTGGTTATGGCCTTAGAGGAAGAGTTTGGTATTGAAATTCCTGATGAGGACGCGGAGAAGATCGCTACTGTTGGCGATGCCATCAAGTATATTGATGAAAAAAGCGCCAAATAATAATTTTTAGATAGCATTAAATAAACAATTTACCCCGCATTTTAGCTTTCGCGGGGTAAATTTATGTTAGAATAAACATGAAAAAAAGAGTAGTAATTACAGGTTTAGGGGCAATTACGCCGGTAGGCAATGATATTCCTAGCTTTTGGCAATCTTTAAAGGATGGCAAGAGCGGGGTTGGGCCGACTACCAGTTTTGATGCGACCTGCTTTGATTCCCGGATTTCCGCGGAGGTAAAGAATTTTGACCCCACGCATTACGGGATCTCTCTTAAGGATATTAAAAGGACAGCAAAGTTTGTGCAGTTTGCTATCGCAGCTGCAAAACAGGCAATGGAGTCATCGGGCTTAGATTCAAACAGGGGAGATGGAACCCGCATGGGCGTAATTATCGGTTCAGGTATCGGCAGCCTGCATACTATTGAAGAAGAGCATAAGGTTTTGCTCAATAAAGGGCCTTCCAGATTGTCGCCATTTCTTATTCCCATGCTTATTGTTAATGAGGCAAGCGGCATGGTTGCAATTATCCATGGATTAAAGGGCCCGAATTCCTGCGTGGCTACTGCCTGTGCCTCAGGTTCGCATGCCATCGGCGAGGCGTACAGGACAATCCTTTATGGGGATGCGGATGTAATGCTTACCGGCGGCACAGAAAGCTGTATTGTGCCTACTGCAGTGGGAGGTTTTTGCGCGTTAAAGGCGCTTTCTACCAGGAATAATGAGCCGCAGAAAGCCAGCCGTCCGTTTGATCGCGACCGCGATGGTTTTGTTATGGCTGAAGGATGCGGTTTAGCAGTGCTTGAGAGTTTGGGGCATGCGCAAAAGAGAGGCGCTAATATTATTGCGGAAATTGTGGGATTTGGCATGAGCTGCGACGCTTATCATATAACTGCCCCTGATCCTGATGGCGCAGGAGCTGCCCAGGCAATGGCCATGGCATTAAAAGATGCGCAAATGAATCCCGGCGAAATGACTTATATAAACGCGCATGGCACATCAACCAAGCTAAACGATAAGATCGAGACATTGTCTATGAAGAAGACATTCGGCGAGCATAGTAAAAAGGTAATGGTTTCTTCTACAAAATCTGTAACCGGGCATCTTTTGGGTGCGGCAGGCGGAGTGGAGTTTGTTGCTTGCTGTCTGGCGATTAGAGACGGAGTTGTTCCTCCTACTATCAACTATGAAAACCCTGATCCGGATTGTGACCTGGATTATGTACCTAATACAGCGCGCAAAGTAAATGTATCAACCTGCATGTCTAATTCTTTAGGTTTTGGTGGCCACAACGCCTCTCTTATTGTAAAGAAATTTAAGTAATAATATATATTCCCCGCAAGCTAAGCACTTCGTAGATTTATCCGCAATCTACCCGTAGCTGCAGGGATAAATTCGCGCAATAACTTGCGTTCGTTTCGCTCCGTAAGTTAAGCGCTCATTTAATGGGTTATACAATAGCAGAAAAGATCTTATTAAAGCATTCCGGCCAAAAGTCAATTAAGCCGGGTGAATTTATTCAGGCTAAAGTGGATGTTGCTTTGGCCAATGATATTACTGCGCCTCTGGCCATAGCAGAATTTAAGAAATCGGGATTTAAGCAAGTCTTTAGCAAAGAAAAGATTGTATTAGTCCCTGACCATTTTGCTCCGGCCAAAGACTTAAAAAGTGCTAATCAGTGTAAGATCCTGGCTGATTTTGCTAAAGAGCAGGGTATAAAAAACTATTTTGAAGTTGGATGTATGGGCATTGAGCACGCGCTGTTACCTGAAAAAGGGATAGTTATGCCCGGGGATTTAATTATCGGCGCTGATTCCCATACTTGTACTTATGGCGCCTTGGGCGCTTATGCTACCGGGATGGGCTCAACAGATTTAGCGCGCGCTTATATTGACGGCAAATGCTGGCTAAAGGTTCCGGCATCGCTAAAGTTTGTATATAAAGGTAAGTTAAATAAATGGGTGGGCGGTAAAGACCTTATTCTTTATACCATTGGCCAGATCGGCGTAGATGGCGCTCTATATAAGGTAATGGAGTTTTGCGGCCCGGTAATCCGGAAATTAGGTATGGATGACAGGTTCTCAATGTGTAATATGGCCATTGAGGCCGGCTCAAGGGCGGGTTTAATTGAGCCGGACGAAAAGACCAGGAAATATGTCGCCGGTTTCAAACGTAAGCCTAAATTTTATTATTCGGATAAAGATGCGCATTATGAGAGGGTATATGAGTGGGATGTTACAAAGCTTGAGCCGCAAGTCAGCTGTCCGCATCTGCCCAGCAACACTAAACCGGTGAGCAGCTTAAAAGAGATAAAAATAGATCAGTCAGTTATCGGTTCTTGTACTAATGGCCGTATTTCAGATTTGCGTATTGCCGCCTCTTTGCTTAAGGGTAAGAAGGTGGCCAGGGGGGTAAAGTTAATTGTTTTTCCGGCAACGCAAAAGATTTACTTAGAGGCGGTAAAAGAGGGATTGGCTGAGATTTTTGTAAAAGCCGGCGGCATATTCTCAACTCCCACTTGCGGGCCATGTTTAGGCGGGCATATGGGGATTTTGGCTGATAGGGAGGTAGCTATAGCTACGACAAATAGAAATTTTTTGGGAAGAATGGGTAGCCCTAAATCATATGTCTATCTTTCTAACCCGGCAGTAGCTGCAGCCTCGGCAATAACCGGCAGGATTAGCCATCCGGCAAAGATATAAGCAAGGAGTATTATTTGGTTATTAAGGGTAAGGTGCATAAATTCGGCGATGATATAAATACCGATGATATCATTGCGGCTAAATACCTGGTCTCTACGGATGCGCAGGAATTAGGCAGGCATTGCATGGAAACCATAAAACCTGATTTTTCTCAGGCGGTCAGCCCGGGGGATATCATTGTTGCCGGAAACAACTTTGGCTGCGGCTCAAGCCGCGAGCATGCGCCTTTGGCGATTAAGGGTTGCGGGGTCTCTGCGGTGATCGCCAAAAGTTTTGCTGCGATATTTTTCAGGAATGCCATAAATATCGGCTTGCCGTTTTTAGAGTCGGCGGATGTGGATAAAATTAATCATGGAGATATTGTCGAGATAGATTTAACAACAGGCGCGATTAATAATTTAACGCAAAGTAAACAATATAAAACACAGGCATTTCCCAGTTTCTTGCAGGAGATTGTGGAAAGCGGAGGGTTAATCAATTGGGTAAAGAAGTCTACAAAATCGCGGTAATCCCTGGCGATGGTACCGGGCCAGAAGTAGTTAATGAGGGTTTAAAGGTTTTGCAGCAGGCGAGTAAGAAATTCGGCTTTAATTATGAAACCAAATCTTTTGATTTCAGCGGCCAAAGATATTTAAAAACCGGCAAACTTGTGGATGATGGCGATGTCGCAGAATTAAAGAAATACAACGCAATCTATTTGGGTGCCGTAGGGGATCCCGAGGTAAAACCCGGGATTATTGAAACGGGCGTATTGCTTAAGCTGAGGTTTGCGCTTGATCAATATATTAACCTGCGGCCGGTCAAGCTTTACAACCCTGTTTATTGTCCATTAAAAGATAAGAAGCCGCAGGATATTGATTTTGTGGTAGTGCGTGAGAATTCCGAAGGACTATATAAGGGGATGGGGGAGTTTCAAAACAAAGGGAGTAAGGATGAGGTAGCTATCCAGCTTTCCTATAATACCCGTAAGGGTGTTGAACGTTGCATCCGTTATGCCTTTGAGTTTACGCGCAGGCGCAACAAAAGGAAGAAACTAACCCTTTGCGGCAAGACCAATGTTTTGACTTTTGCCTGGGATCTTTGGGAGCGCACCTTCAATGAGATAGCCAAAGAATATCCGGATGTAACTACTGATTATGCCCATGTCGATGCTACGACTATGTGGTTTGTAAAGAATCCGGAATGGTTTGATGTGATTGTTACGGATAATATGTTTGGCGATATTATAACGGATCTGGGGGCAATGATTCAGGGCGGGATGGGTATTGCTGCCGGAGGCAATATTAATCCGCAGGGCGTATCTATGTTTGAGCCTATTGGAGGGAGTGCTCCAAAGTATACCGGCAAGAACGTAATTAATCCGCTGGCTGCGATTTGCGCACTCGGCATGATGCTTGATAATCTGGGTGAAATAAAAGCTGCCGAAGCGATTGAACAGGCGGTAATCGGGATAGTAAATAAGAATTTAAAATCATTGGCTGCAGGGAAAATGGGGTATTCGACTACTCAAGTCGGGGATTTAGTTGTTAAAAACTTATAGAGGAGTGATTTGATGAAAAAGTACAATGTGGCGGTAATTGGTGCAGGCGTAGTAGGGGTGGAGATGCTGCGGGTTTTAAAACAACGGAATTTTCCGGTTAATCAGTTAAAGGTTTTTGCGCGTTCAGCCCGGGATATAAATGTTGATGGCCAGGTTTATTCTGTTGAGCCGATTACTGCGGAGGGTTTTAACGGTATAGATTTTGCTTTATTTGCCGGCACCGAAGGTGAAAAAGGGGCGGCAGTGACCTTTGCTGCTGAAGCAGTCAAGAGGGGGGCAGTGGTTATTGATAACGGAGCGGATTTCCGCATGGATCCCAAAGTGCCATTGGTGGTCCCGGAAGTAAATGCTGCAGATGCCAGAAAGCACAAAGGGATTATTGCCAACCCCAATTGCTCAACGATTCAAATGGTGGTAGCGCTTAATCCTATACATAAGAAATTCCGCATTAAAAAGATTATCGTCACTACGCTGCAGGCATCTAGCGGGGCGGGCAAGGGCGCGGTTGAGCAATTGAACAATGAGATTGCCCAGATAGCTCAAGGGGCTTTTAACAGCGTGCATGTCAGCGGGGTTAACAGATCAATGCCGCAACAGTTGGCTTATAATTGCTTTCCGCATATCGGCAGTTTTGTGGAAGGAGATTATACTAATGAAGAATGGAAACTGGTCAAAGAAACCCATAAGATTATGCATGCCCCAAAGATCAAGATCTCGGCTACTACGGTGCGGGTCCCGGTAAGGACCGGGCATTCAGAGTCAATCTATATTGAAACTGAAAAGGCGCTTACCCCTGATGCGGCAAGAAAAGTTATTGCTAAATCTGCCGGGATAATCATTATTGATCAGCCGAAGAACAGCCTTTATCCTATGCCAAAAGATGCAGAGGGCAGGGATGAGACCTTTGTTGGGCGCATCCGCCAGGATGCCTTTAACAAAAAAGGTTTATGGCTGTGGGTTGTAGCGGATAATCTGCGTAAAGGGGCTGCTACTAACGCCGTGCAGATTGCGGAAGTCTTAACGCGATAGAATGTCCCGTCAACAGAAAATCTCTAAAACCGGGTGCGCTAATTTTAAACTCGAAATAGAATATGACGGCACAGCCTATTATGGTTGGCAGGTGCAAAACGGTATCAAGGCCAGCGCAACTTTTAACTCTAAGAAAACAATTCAGTTTGTTTTAGAGCAGGTGCTTAAACAGCTTCTAAGGGAAGATGTGAAGCTTACAGTTGCCGGACGCACAGATTCAGGGGTGCATGCACTAGCGCAGGTGGCTAATTTTAAAAGCTCAACCAGGATACCTTTAACAAGGTTACGCTGGGCACTTAATTGCCTGTTGCCGGAGGATATCAAGGTAACGCGCATAACCAAGGTGGGGTATGATTTTAACAGCCGTTTTTGTGCGAAATCCAAGGTTTACCGTTATACTATCTTAAACCGCAGGTATTCATCGCCCCTACTGGCAAAACGGGTTTATTTCTTTCATCACCCTTTAGATGTGGGGTTAATGCGCAATGAAGCTAAGTTCCTCTTAGGCAGACATGACTTTAAGTCTTTTCAGGCCGCTGAATTAAGGCAGAGGGATTCTGTTTGCAGAGTGAAGCGCATTAAAATAACTAAGGATAGGCACCTGTTGCATATTGATATTGAGGCGGATAGGTTTTTGTATAATATGGTGAGAAATATTGCCGGCACCTTATTAGAGATAGGCAGGGGGAGGTTTTCTAAAGGCAGCATGCGTAAAATCTTAGAATCGCGTAACCGCAGGCTGGCCGGGCCTGCCCTTGCGGCCAGGGGATTGTGTTTAGTAAAGGTAAAATATTAACAGAAATTATTTGACTTTATCAGATAATCTGATATAATCTTTCTTCTATGAAAAATACATATACAGCTAAGCCAGAGGATATAAAAAGAAAGTGGTATATTGTCGATGCCAAGGAGAAGATCCTCGGGAGATTGGCAGTTAAGGTTGCCGCTATCTTAAGGGGCAAGCACAAGCCTATTTTTACCCCTCATCTTGATACCGGTGACGGAGTAATCGTGATTAATTCCGGCAAGATCAAGGTTACCGGGCGCAAGCTTAAGCAGAAGGTTTATCGCAGGTATTCTGGCTATCCGGGGGGTCTGCGCGAAGTTAGCCTGGAGGTGCTTTTAGCTAAGAATCCTAACACAGTTATACGTTTAGCGGTGCAAAGGATGCTTCCTATAGGCCCGCTTGGCAGGGATTTAATTAAGAAATTAAAGATTTATACTGATGATAAACATCAATTGACCGGGATAAAACCAATTGTTTTGGAGGTTTAGAAATAAATGAGTGATTCAACCAAATATATAGCCTTAGGCAGGCGCAAGGAGTCAACCGCCAGGGTGCGCATGGAAGCTGGCAATGGCTTAATTACAGTTAATGGCCGCCCTTTTGAAAAATATTTCTTGCGCGAAACTGACCGGATTATTGCCAAACAGCCTTTAGCGCTTACAGAAAGCGCAAGCAAGTTTAATGTCGTCGCCAGGCTTAACGGCGGAGGATTAACCGGTCAAGCTGGTGCCTTGCGCTTAGGTATTGCTAGGGCCCTCTTGATTGCGGACTCTAATTTTAAAGACATCTTCCGTAAGAACGGATATTTAACGCGTGACCCGCGTATGAAGGAGCGCAAGAAGTATGGCTTAAAGGGCGCGCGTAAACGCTTCCAGTGGACAAAGAGGTAGGAGGATGTAAGTTTTTCTTTAAAAATAATTTTGCAAACGATCCCGCTGGAAAGCGGGATTTTTTGTTGCTTGCGGGTTTTTTGTTCCGACGAGAAAAATCCTTGACGGAAGATGGATTTTATCCTATTATGATTCAATGTGTGAAATCGAGCATTTTAAGTTTTGATTTAGCGAAATCCCGACGAATTTATAAAGATTTTACACTTTATGTGAGTGGGGATGAATGTATAAGGCAGGGAGAAACAAATGAATATTAATGTTGGCATAATTGGCGCAACCGGACATACGGGGGAGGTGCTTATTGAGCTTTTATTAAATCACCCAAATGTCAGGATTACGCATCTTTTTAACTCTGGTAAGAGCGGTCAAGGGAAGCAGGCCATCTCCGATGTGTTCCCGAAATTCAAGCATCGACTTGATCTTATCTGTGCAAAACCGGATTGGCTTAAGATCAAGAAAGATTGCGATTTAGTTTTTCTTACCCTGCCGCATACCGTGTCCATGAAATTTGTTCCCAAGCTTTTAAGTTGCGGCAAGAAGGTCATAGACTTAAGCGCTGACTATCGCATGGCTAATCCATCGGTATATGAAAAATTTTACCAGGTAGCCCATACAGATAAAGGTAATTTAAAAAAAGCGGTTTATGGGCTCCCTGAGCTTTACCGGGCAAAGATTAAAACTACTAAACTTCTGGCTAACCCCGGATGCTATCCTACCTCTGTAATTTTAGCGCTGGCCCCGCTACTTGCGGTGGGCTTAGTGGAGCTAAGCTCCATAATTATTGACGCTAAGTCCGGAGTAAGCGGAGCGGGTAAGAAAGTAGATAAAGAGTTTTTGTTTTCTGAAATCCAGGGGGATTTTCGGGCTTACAAAGTGAACGTGCATCAGCACGCCCCTGAAATGAATCAGGTGCTTTCAAAGGTAGCCGGTAAAAAAGTCGACGTAGTATTTGTTCCGCACCTTTTGCCAATTGAGCGGGGAATACTTTCGACCATTTATCTTAAGAAAGCCCCCGGGGCTAAGCTTAAGGTTAAGAGTATTACAGAATTATTTAAGAAGTTTTATAAAAATGAGCCTTTTATTAGAATTAAGCCGGAAGGCGTCTTCCCCAGGATTAAAGATGTAGTGAAAAATAATTTTTGCGATATTGGGGTAAAGGATTTCGGCCAGACAATTGTTGTGATTAGCGCGATTGATAACTTGTTAAAAGGCGCTTCTGGCCAGGCAGTGCAGAATATGAACATTATGTATAAATTTCCGGAGACTGCCGGACTACTATGAAAAAATCGTTAAAAGCTATTCTCCCGGCAGGTTTTAAGGCAAATGGCGTTGCTTGTGGCCTAAAGAAAAGCGGCAAGCTGGATTTGGCTTTATTGTATTCTGAGGCTCCGGCTATCGCCAGCGCAAAGTTCACCTCTAATAGTATTATTGCTGCTCCGCTGATTATCTCTAAAAAGCATCTTAAATCTACAAAAGTATTTCAGGCTGTGCTGGTAAATAGCGGTAATGCGAATTGTTTTACGGGAAAGCAGGGTATCAAAGATGCCGAAGAAACTGCGGGATATCTGGCCCGGGAGTTAAGCATTCCTAAAAGCAGCGTGTTGATAAACTCAACCGGAATTATCGGAAAAAGGTTAAATATAGCCAAGATTAAGCAGGCAGTTCCGGGGTTAGTCTGCGGGTTATCCCGCTCTGGTATACAGCAGGCTCAAAAAGCGATGATGACCACAGATACCTTTGTTAAAGGGGCAGGCGTAAGCATGAAGATCGGCGCAAAATCCGTCTCTATTAGCGGAATTGCCAAAGGCGCCGGGATGATTGCTCCGCATATGGCGACGATGCTTTGTTTTATTATGACCGACGCAGATATTACTCGGCAGGCTTTAAGCCAGGCCTTGAGCATTGCCGTAGATAAATCATTTAATTGTATTACTGTTGATGGATGTATGAGTACAAATGATACGGTTTTAGTTTTAGCTAATGCTGCCGCAGGGAATACTCCTATTCGCGCAGGCAAGGCTTTGGAGGAGTTTTCTAAAGGGTTAAACTTTGTTTGTCTGGAACTGGCTAAGATGGTAGTTAAGGATGCAGAGGGGGCCACTAAATTTATTCAAATTGATGTCAGTCAGGCAAAGGATTTTCCTCAGGCAAGAAGAATAGCTTTGAATATTGCAAACTCTACCCTCTTTAAAACTGCAGTTTTTGGAGAGAATCCAAACTTTGGACGGGTAGCGGCGGCTGTGGGTTCATGCGGCGTCAAGATTAAAGAGGATCAGTTAAAGATAAAATTAGGCTCTTTAAAGCAGAAACAAGTAAAATTGACGGTGAGTTTATCGCAGGGGAAGGCCAAGGCGACTGTTTATACCTCGGATCTTACTCCTGAGTACATAAAAATAAACGCAGAGTACAACTAGAGAGGAATCATGGAAGAGGCGATTAGGAAGGCAGATGTTTTGATTGAGGCGCTACCTTATATCAAGAAGTTTCACAAGAAGGTAATTGTTATTAAGTACGGCGGAAGCATTATGGGCGATGAAAAGATCCGTAAGGGGGTGCTTGAAGATATTGTTTTTTTAAACTTTATGGGGTTGCGTACGATCCTTGTGCATGGCGGCGGGCCGAATATCAGCGATCGCATGCGTGCCTCAGGCAAGAAGACAGAGTTTGTTGAAGGGATGCGCGTTACTGACGAGGAAACCTTGCAATTGGTTGAAGAGGAGTTAATGGTATTGAATGAACTGATTGTAAAAGAGATAAATGAGCTAGGGGCAAAGGCCGTCGGGTTAAACGGTAAAGACAATGATTTAATCCAGGCTGAGAAAAAGAAGGCCAAGGTAGATATTGGCCTGGTTGGCAATATCAAAGAGATTAACACGGAGTTATTGCTCGATGAGCTTAAGAAGGACAGGGTGGCTGTCGTCTTGCCTATGGGCAAAGGAAAGGATAAGAAGACTTATAATGTCAACGCAGATGAAGCAGCTGCCAGTATTGCTGCAAGTCTTGCGGCAGAGAAGTTTGTTTTGATGACCAATGTTAAAGGGATTATGCGCAATGCAGAAGATAAGAATTCATTTATTTCTACCTTAACGGTTGAAGAGGTAAATGGGTTAATCGAGAATAAAATTATTCAACAGGGGATGATCCCTAAGGTGAAGGCCTGCGTTGCAGCATTAAGCGGAGGAGTTAAGAAAACGCATATCATTGACGCGCGCACTCCTCACGGCTTACTTTTAGAAATATTTACCGACCAGGGTATCGGTACCGAGATCATCAGATGAAAGCAGAAGAGATATTTCAGGTTTATAAAGAAAATATAATGCCTACCTATAATAAGGTGCCGTTTATTTTCGTTAAAGGTAAGGGGTCGCGGCTCTGGGATATCAAGGGCAAGGTTTATCTGGATTTTTTCCCGGGATGGGGGGTGGGTAATTTAGGGCATTGCCATCCCAAGGTTATGCAGGGCTTAAGGGATCAGGTAGGTAAATTGATCTTTGTGCCGAATAATTATTACCATCCTTTTCAGGCAAGGCTGGCCAAAGAGTTAATTTATTGTAGTTTTCCCGGAAAGGTATTTTTTGCTAACTCTGGGGCTGAGGCTAATGAAGGGGCAATTAAGCTATCCAGGAAGTTTGGCGCCTGCGATGGTAGGTATGAAATAATTACTTTTGAAAATGCCTTTCATGGCAGGACCCTGGCTACGCTGGCAGCTACGGGCCAGAAAAAATATCAGGATGGTTTTTCTCCTATACCGGAGGGTTTTAAGCAGGTTAAATTTAATGATATTGCCGCTTTTAAACAGGCGATCACAGATAAAACCGTTGCAGTTATGCTTGAGCTTATCCAGGGGGAGGGCGGTATAAATATCGCTGAACGCGATTTTGTTCTGGCGCTCAGAAAGATATGTGACGAGAAGAAGCTGCTTTTAATTGTAGATGAGGTGCAGACAGGCATTGGCAGGACCGGTAAAATGTTTTGCTACCAACATTATGGGATAACTCCTGATGTAATAACTCTGGCGAAAGCTTTAGGCGGCGGATTGCCTATCGGCGTGATGATAGCTAAGAGTGAAATCAGCGACCTGCTGACTCCTGGCATGCATGCCTCTACCTTTGGCGGCGGTCCGGTAATCTGTAAAGCAGCTTTGGGGGTGTTGAAGGCCCTGCAGCAGGAAAAGCTGCTTAAGAATTGCCAGCTCATGGGTGCATATCTTTTAGAGAAACTGCAGCTGTTAAAAACAGCCTATGCGGTAATCAAGGATCTCCGGGGAATGGGATTGATGTTTGGCTTGGAGTTAAGCATAGACGGTAAGCAGATTGTAGAAAAGTGTATTGAGCGGGGGTTATTAATTAATTGCACGCACGAAAAAGTATTAAGGCTTATGCCGGCTTTAAACATCGGTAAAAATGAAATTGATAAGGCAGTAAAAATATTAGAAGAGGTGCTCAGGGAGTGCGCATGATGAAAAAAGACTTGATTTCAATTTTGGATTTGTCTTTAACAGAGATTAATTCTATCCTTAAACTTAGCCAGCAGCTTAAGCAGAATAAAAAGAAGTTCAGCAAGGTGTTGTCCGGCAGGAGCCTGGCTTTAATCTTTCAGAAGCCTTCAAATAGAACGCGGGTTTCTTTTGAGGTGGGCATGTATCAGCTGGGAGGCAAGTCACTTTATTTATCACCTCAGGAGATTAATCTAGGGGTAAGAGAGACAATAAGCGATGTGGCCAAGACTCTCTCGCGCTATGTTGACGGAGTTGTTTTAAGGACCTTTGAACATAAGAATTGCCTGGATATGGCCAGAGCTGCGTCTATTCCGGTGATCAATGGTTTATCGGATTTTTCGCATCCTTGCCAGGCATTGGCGGATATCTTTACGATTAAAGAAAAGCTAAAACTGCTAAAGAAGGTTAAGCTAGCTTATGTTGGCGATGGCAATAATGTCTGCAACTCCCTGCTTTTTGCCGCCGCGAAAACCGGCATGCATATTTCCGTAGCAACTCCTAAAGGATATGCTCCTTGCGCGGAGGTTGCAAAACAGTCACAGGCGATCGCCAAAGAAACGGGCAGCCAGATAGTGATTACCGAGGATCCTTTTAACGCAGTAAAGGAGGCTCAGGTAGTTTATACCGATGTCTGGGCGAGCATGGGGCAGGAGGAGGAGATTAACAAGAGAAAGATTATCTTTAAGGATTTTCAGATTAATGCTAAACTTTTAACTAATGCGGCAAAGGATGTTTTAGTGATGCACTGTCTGCCCGCGCACAGAGGGGAAGAGATAACTGATGAGGTTATGGAGAGCAAGGGCTCCATTGTCTTTGACCAGGCAGAGAATAGGATGCATGTACAAAAAGCAATTTTGATAAAATTACTAGGCAAACATTAGTCATTCGTTAATTTAATGGTCAGTTCTTATTAAAATTAGGAGAGATGATGAAGAAGGTAGTTTTAGCGTACTCGGGAGGATTGGATACCTCTTGTATTGTTAGATGGTTGAAAGAAAGAGGATATGAAGTAATCTGTTTTGTAGCAGACCTGGGCCAGGGGCTGGGGCAGGGTGAAAGTTTTGAGGCAATTGAAGCTCGGGCGCTGGCTGCCGGTGCGTCTAAGGTTTATATCCGGGACCTCCAGGATGAATTCATCAGAGACTTTATTCTTCCGGCTTTAAAGGCAAATGCTGTTTATGAAGGCAAATATCTTTTAGCAACGGCTTTGGGCCGGCCATTGATCGCTAAATACTTAGTGCAGATTGCGCATAAAGAAAAGGCTACGGCAGTTGCGCATGGCTGTACCGGAAAAGGTAATGATCAGGTAAGGCTTGAGGTTGCCGTAGGCATACTTGACCCGCGGCTTGAGATTATTGCGCCGGTGCGGGATTGGGAATTTAAATCGCGGGAGGAGGAGATTGATTACGCATTAAAATACAATATCCCCATAGATGTGACTAAAAAGAAGCCCTATAGCGTTGATCGCAATATCTGGGGGATAAGTATTGAAGCTGGTATTTTGGAGAATTTGGAGCAGGAGCCTCCGGAGGACGCCTATTTGATTACTAAGAGCCCGACACATACCTCAAGCTATCCGCGTTATCTTGAGGTGACTTTTGCAAAGGGCCTGCCAACTAAAATTGACGGCAAGCTAATGCAATTAAAGAATATTATCAATTATTTAAATGAAGTGGGCGGGCAATTTGGCGTAGGGAGAAGCGACATGGTGGAGAACCGCCTGGTGGGGATTAAATCCAGGGAGATCTATGAGGCTCCGGCAGGCACCATCCTTTATGCTGCGCATAAGGAGCTAGAGGCGTTGGTTTTGGATAGAGAGCTGGCGCATTTTAAGGAGATGATCAGCCTTAAATATGCAGAGTTGGTTTATTATGGCCTGTGGTTTTCTGCATTAAAAGAGGCCTTGGACGGTTTTGTGGAGAAAACGCAGAAATTGGTTAGCGGGACAATCAGGTTAAGGCTATCAAAAGGCAGCTGTGTTGTTGTCGGCAGAAAATCCGCAAACTCACTTTATAAAAAAGAATTAAGTACTTACGGCAAGGAAGATAAATTTGATCAGAGGTTAGCTGAGGGTTTTATTAAACTTTGGGGGATGCCTTATAAGAGGTAGGGATTGGGTTTTTAGTGTTCTCCTTGTGGAGGAGGAAGAAATGGCCAAGAAGCTCTGGGGTACGAGGTTTAGCAAAAAGACACATGCTTTGACTGATAAATTTACTTCGTCGATCTCTTTTGACCAAAGATTGGCAAAGTATGATATTTTAGGCAGTATCGCCCATGCCAAGATGCTGGCCAAACAAAAGATTATTCCTCAAAAAGACAGCCAACAGATAGTTAAAGGCTTAAGTTTGATACTTAAGGATGTAGTCAATGGCAGGTTTAAGTTTGATCCGGCTGCGGAAGATATTCATTCCAATATACAGGAGCTTTTAAATAAGAAGGTCGGTGAGCCGGCGCATAAATTGCATACTGCCAGATCCAGGAATGACCAGATTGCTTTGGATACCAGGATGTATTTAAGAAATGAGGTTGATAACTTGGTTGAGTTTACCTCTCAGCTGCAGAAGGCGATCTTGAAGTTTGCGGTCAGCAACTCTAAAGTGGTTATCCCGGGGTATACGCATTTACAGATCGCCCAATGCGTGCTTTTGGCGCATCATTTGCTGGCATACGTAGAGGCGTTAGAGAGAGATAAGCAGAGATTGTCTGATGCCAAGAAAAGAATTGATGTTATGCCGCTTGGCTCCTGCGCATTTTCCGGAACGGGCCTAGATATTGACCGGGAATTTGTGAAGAGGGAGCTTAAGTTTAGCCATTTGACTGCTAACAGCATTGATTCGGTAAGTGACCGGGACTATATAATTGAAGTATTGGCGGCGCTGGCAATACTTTCTGTGCATCTATCCCGCATAGCCGAAGACCTGATTCTCTGGTCGACAAAGGAGTTTAATTTTATCGATATCGATTTCTCGTTTTGTACCGGTTCCAGTATTATGCCGCATAAAAAGAATCCGGATGTATTGGAGTTGATCCGCGGCTCGGTAGGTAGAATCCAGGGTAATCTATCGAGTGTTATAATGCTGATGAAAGGCCTGCCCACTTCTTATAACCGGGATATGCAGCTGGATAAGCCCCCGCTTTTTGAGGCTATAGATGCGCTTAAGGATATCCTGGAGATATTCATGGCGCTTTTTGCAAATATAATAATTGAAAAAGAAGCGGTTGCTGCCAAGGTTAAAGATGAATCTTTGTTCTCGGTGGACTTAGTGGAGTACTTAATCAAAAAAGGGATTTCTTATAGGCAGGCGCATGATGTTGTAGGCAGGATGGTCAGGGATTGTCTGGATAAAGGCAAGAAAATTTCCTCTTTGAGCGAAAAAGAGCTAAAGAGGTATTCTCCAAAGCTTAGAACAGAGATAAAAAATATACTTAATGCCTGGGCATCAGTGAGCCTTAAGAAATCTTTTGGCAGCACAAATCCAAAATTAGTGCAGCGGCAGTTAGCTGCCTGGAAAAGAAAGTTAGGATAGTTAAGGTTTAACATAATGCACGACTTTACCTATAAAAACAACAATCTGTTTTGCGAAAATGTAAAAGTCCGGGATCTGGCTGCGCGTTTTGGCACCCCGCTGCATATATATAGCCATAATACCCTCACGGATCATTTTCTTAAACTGCGCAATGCCTTTTCGGCGATTGCGCCGCTTATCTGCTATTCTGTAAAAGCTAATTCTAACCTTGCTCTCCTAAAATCCTTGGTTGATTTAGGGGCCGGATTGGATATTGTTTCGGGGGGGGAGCTTTTCCGCGCTTTAAAAGTAGGTTGTCCTGCGAAAAGAATTGTTTACGCCTCTGTGGGTAAAACTGAAGCGGAGATTACTACGGCAATCACTAAAGGCATACTCTTTTTTAACGTGGAGTCGCTTCCGGAATTAAGGAGTATTGACCGTATTGCCGGCCGCCTTGGAAAAATTACCCGCTTAGCTTTACGCATCAATCCTGATGTGGAAGCCAAAACGCATAAATTTATCACTACCGGCAAGATTACTAATAAGTTTGGTATTGATTTAAATAATGCCTATAAAATTCTGCTTTTGCGTAATAAATTCAAAAATGTCAGGATTTGCGGTCTGCATATTCACATTGGTTCGCAGATCACCGAGAGCGCGCCTTTTGTGGCAGCGATTAAGAAGGTTGCGGATTTTATTAAGAGATTAGCTGCAAAAGGCATTAGTCTTGAATACCTGAATATCGGAGGAGGTTTAGGGATTATTTATGCAGATGAGACCCCTCAGACTGCCCAGGTTTATGCTAATGAAGTAGTCCCACTTTTAAAGGGCACAGGTTTAAAGATAATTATGGAGCCAGGGCGTTTTATTGTCGGCAATGCCGGAATACTGATTACGAAAGTTTTATATATTAAAAATACCCCAAAAAAGAAGTTTATCATTGTTGACGGAGGGATGAATGATTTTGTGCGTCCGGCTCTTTATGGGGCTTATCATAATATCCTGCCTTTGCGTAAGATTTCCAAGGCTGAAAAAGCGGATGTAGTCGGGCCGATTTGCGAAAGCGGAGATTTTTTGGCAAAAGAGCGCTTGATCCCCAAGGTTAAGGAGGGTGAATATTTGGCAGTAATGAGCTCCGGGGCTTATGGCTTTAGCATGTCCAGCAATTACAACTCTCGCCTTAGAGTAGCGGAGGTGATGGTGGCTAAGGAGAGGGTTTATCTAATCAGAAAAAGGGAAACTTACGCGGATTTGATTCGTAATGAGCTCCTGCGTAAGATTAAATAATATGAAAAGAATGTTTTTTACGAAAATGGTCGCTTCGGGAAACGATTTTGTGGTAATAGATAAGCAGCCATCTGCAAGTTTATCTGCTTTGGCTAGGGGCTGCTGCGATAGAAAATTCGGCATAGGTGCCGACGGGTTACTTTTAGTCACCAAAGCTAAAAATGCAGATTTGCGTATGCGTATTTTTAATGCCGATGGTTCAGAGGCAGAGATGTGCGGCAATGGAGCGCGTTGCGCTGCTTTATTCAGCGGCAGGAGGAAGGCGAAAATGCTTACCTTAGCCGGGATAATCAACATGCGGGTTTGCGGTAACCAGGTAAGGATTCAACTTACTGATCCTAAAAGCATAGAGCTGGATATCCCCTTAACGCTAAACGGCCGTTTAATTAAAGCAAACTTTATTAATACCGGAGTTCCCCATGTCGTAATTTTTGTTGAGGGGCTGGATAAGATTGATGTTTCTGGTATTGGCCGAGCGATAAGGCACCATGCAAGATTTTCCCCGGCCGGCACAAACGTTAATTTTGTAGAAATAGAGAACAGCAATCTTATTCGCGTGCGTACTTATGAAAGAGGGGTGGAGGCAGAGACCCTGGCTTGCGGCACAGGCAGCAGCGCCTCCGCGCTTATTTTTGCTTTAAAGAATGATTCTGGTAGTTTAGTCAAGGTTAAGACCCAGAGCGGCGAGATACTCAAGGTTTATTTTAACTCCCAGGAAGATAAATTTAATGATGTTTGGCTGGAGGGCAGCGCAAAGATAGTTTACAAAGGGTGCTGGTGTGACGAATAAGGAGCACCGTTTAGCACGCCAGCTGAGACGGTGAGGCTGGCCGGTAAAGGAGGCAGAATGTTTAAAGGCTCAATCGTAGCCATAGTTACGCCATTTCACAATGGCAAGGTTGATGAAAAGAAATTAAGGGATTTGATTGATTTTCAGATTAAAAACGGGAGCAGCGGGATTGTGCCTTGCGGCACGACCGGAGAATCGGCAACCCTGACCTTTGATGAGCATGAAAAAGTAATCGAGATTACTATTGAGCAGGTTAATAAAAGGGTCCCTGTAATCGCAGGCACAGGTTCAAATTCTACCGAAGAAGCGATTATGCTCACCAAACAGGCAGCTAGCGCTGGAGCGGATGCCTCCCTGCAGGTTTCGCCATATTATAACCGGCCAACCCAGGCAGGTTTATATAATCATTTTAAGGCGATTGCCCAGTCGGTGAAGATTCCGATTATACTGTATAATATCGCCGGACGCACGGGAGTAAATATTGAGCCGGAGACAATCGCTGCATTAGCAAAAGATTGCAAGAATATTGTGGCAGTAAAAGAGGCCTCAGGCAGCCTTGACCAGATGTCGCGCATTAAAGCGCTTTGTCCCGCGAGTTTTCAGTTGGTATCCGGAGATGATTCTCTTACCCTGCCTGTTTTAAGCATAGGAGGTATTGGGGTTATTTCTGTAGTTGCCAATATTGTTCCGGCTGATGTAGCGAATTTGGTCAGCGCGTTTGAAAAGGGCAATATCAAGAAGGCCAAGGCATTACATTATAAATTACTGCCTTTAATTAAGGCAGTTTTTATTGAGACTAACCCCATTCCAGTTAAGACCGCAATGGGTTTATTGGGGATGTGCGAACCGGATTTGCGTCTACCGATGTGCAGCATGTCCGCAAATAATTTAGATAAGCTTAAAAAGGCGCTGAGAGATTATGGTTTGTTTAAATAAACGCTTGATACTTGAGAAGACTCTCAAATATCAATGTGTGAATTGACCCCGAACTTGGTCAGTAAATTTCATAGAAATTCTAAAGTGTTTAAGCGGGGTAAACGTGAAGGAGCCGGGATGATAAAATTAGGGATTGCTGGTGCCTGTGGAAAAATGGGCAGACGAATTTTCGAGCTCGCCGGGCTGGATAAAGATTTTGAGCTGGCCTTGGCCTTAGAAAAGAAAGGTACCCCACTAATCGGCAAAGAGCTGGGAAAGCTAAAGGTTTCATCAAACCTTGACGGTTTATTCCTCATCGACGTCTTGGTGGATTTTAGCCTGCCTGAGGCAGCTGATGAGCACCTGGATTATGTTGCTAAATACAGGAAGGCCCTTGTGCTGGGGACTACGGGTTTAAGCGATGCGCAAAAAAATAAGGTAGAAGAGATTGCTAAGATAGTGCCGGTAGTTTTCTCTCCGAACATGTCCATTGGAGTAAATGTCCTGTTTTCCATCCTTCCCGAGATAGCTGAAAACCTAGGCCCTGATTATAGCGTAGAAATTGTAGAGGCGCACCATAAAGCAAAAAAAGATGCGCCTTCCGGTACGGCGAAGAAAATGGCTGAACTTCTTACGCAGGCTACTAAAAAACAGGTCCCTACTCATTCTGTCCGCCTAGGGGATATTTTTGGTGATCACACAATTGTCTTCTGCGGCAATTCCGAGCGTATCGAGGTAAAGCATCAAGCGCACTCCCGCGATTTATTTGCTGTAGGCGCTTTAAAGGCAGCGAAGTGGATTGCGCAGAAAACAGCCGGGCTTTATTCTATGCAAGATGTTTTGAAAGGATAAACATGTTCAAGCTATCAAAGAAAGTTAAGTCACTACCACCCTACCTATTCCTTGAGATTGATAAAGCCAAACGCCAGGCGCGCCAGGAGGGCAGGGATATTATTGATTTGGGAATTGGCGACCCGGATCAGCCTACGCCAAAGTTTATTATTGAGGCTTTATACCGGGCAAGTCTTGATCCTGCTAATCATCGTTATGCCTTGGATCAGGGCATGCCAGTATTGCGCCGGGCGATTCAGGGTTGGTATAAGAATAGGTTTAGTGTTGATTTAAACCCAGATACAGAGATCCTGCCGCTTATTGGATCAAAAGAAGGTATTGCGCATTTTCCTCTGGCTTTTCTAAATCCCGGAGATTTTTCTCTTGTTCCCGATCCATGTTATCCTCCGTATAAAGGCGGCACGATATTAGCAGGAGGGGTGCCTTTTATTATGCCCTTGTTAGAATCCAATGGTTTTCTCCCTGATTTAAAGAAAATACCTCTCTCCGCGCGCAAAAAGGCAAAAATGATTTTCGTGAATTACCCTAATAACCCTACTAATGCCTGCGCCAGCGATGATTTTTATCGCAGACTCATTGAATTTGCGACCAAAAACAAGATTATAATTGTTTCCGATTTAGCTTATTCTGAAATGGCTTATGATGGTTATAAGGCGCGCAGTCTTTTGGAGTTTAGAGGGGCAAAGGAGATAGTTATTGAGTTTCATTCCCTGTCAAAGACTTACAATATGACGGGCTGGCGTATTGGATGGGCAAGCGGTAGCGCGCAATTAATTTCTGCGTTAGCTAAGGTAAAATCTAATATTGATTCGGGGATATTCTCGGCTATTCAGCTGGCAGGGGTTGCCGCTATTGAGGGGCCTGCCGATTATTTAAAGTCAATGTGCGAAATTTACCAAGAGAGGCGTGATATCCTGGTGGACGGTCTCTCTGCCTTAGGTTGGAAGGCGTTTAAACCAAAAGCAACCTTCTATGTTTGGATAAAGATCCCCTCTAAAACAAGCTCAATAAATTTTGCGGCAAGATTGCTTAAAGAGGCTGATATTGTGGCTACTCCGGGAGTAGGTTTTGGCAAATACGGCGAAGGTTATATCCGCATGGCGCTTACCGTATCAAAAGAACGCATTATCGAGGCATTAGGGCGCATAAAGAAGATATCATAATGGTGGTTTGTTATCTTGGCGTAGGTTCAAACTTAGGTAATCGTAAAGAAAAGATAAAATTGGCGATCGAGAAGATTGAGGCTCTAAAAGATACCCAGGTGCTTAAACAGTCTAAGCTTATGCAAACTCTGCCTGTTGGCGGGCCGTCTAGGCAGCCTAAATATCTAAATGCCGCATTAAAAATAAAGACAAAGCTACCTGTTTTAACCTTGCTTAAGAAATTAAAGGAAATTGAAAATCAGCTGGGCAGAAAGAAAAGCGTGCGTTTTGGCCCAAGGGCAATTGATTTAGATATTTTGCTTTATGCAGACAAGGTTAAGAAGAGCAGGGTATTGACTATCCCGCATCCGCGCATGTTTGTGCGGGATTTTGTAATTAAGCCATTAACGGAGGTCCTATGAAATTTATCCCTGACCTTAAGAAATTAAGCCTGGCAGCGGAGAAGATCAATCTTCTTAAAAGGAGTATAGGCCTTGTGCCTACAATGGGGGCTTTGCACGCCGGGCATTTTAGTTTGATTAGCCAGGCGCGAAAGGAAAATGATATAGTCGTAGTGAGCATTTTTGTTAACCCCATACAGTTTGGCCCGAAGGGTGATTATAAAAGATACCCGCGCTGCCTGAATAAAGATATTGAATTTTGCCGCAAGCTGGGGGTGGATTTTGTATTTCTGCCGGATAAAGATGACATGTATCCAAAGGGCTACTCTACCTTTATTAATGTTGAGGTTTTGAGCGGCCTTCTTTGCGGAGCTATCCGGCCGGGACATTTTCGCGGAGTAACAACTGTTGTAGCTAAGCTGCTGAATATTATACAACCGGACAGGCTTTATTTGGGGCAAAAGGATGCGCAACAGGCGATTATTATCTCTAGGATGATTAAGGATTTGAATTTTCCGGTTAAGGTGAGAGTTTTGTCTACGGTGCGGCAAAAAGACGGGTTGGCTTTAAGTTCCCGTAATGCCTATTTAAGCAAGAAAGAGAGGGACAGCGCAGTAGTTTTATTTAAGGCGCTGCAACTTGCTGAGACCTTAATCAGTAGTGGTCAGCGTAACTCCAGTAGAATCATAAGTAGAATGCAAGAGCTCATTAAAAAGAATAAGCAAGCCAGGATTGATTATATAGCTATTGTTGACGCAGAGAGCCTTAAGAAGATAGATAAGGTTAAGCCCGGATGCTTAATAGCTTTAGCGGTTTATATCGGTAAAACCAGACTTATAGATAATACGATTATTGGTTGCAGCTAAAATGAGACAGCGAAAACGCTTAAAAATCGGGATTGTAGGTTGCGGGGCAATTGGAAGCTCTTTGGCAAAGGAGATAGTTACGGGTTTATATAAAGATGCTATTTTAGCGGCCCTTTATGATATAAGGCCAGAAAAGGCGCAGGCACTTTCCAAGAGATTGACCCAGGGTATAAGGTTGTGTGTGGGTAATTTAAAGTCCTTAATCAAGCGTTCGGATTTAGTGATAGAAGCATCTTCTGCCAGGGCCTCTTGGGAGATAGCAGCACAATCATTGTCCTGCGGGTGCAAGGTTATGGTAATGAGCGTAGGCGGGATGGTTGGGCATTTAGAGCAACTGTATGAATTATCCAGAAAGAATAACACGATGGTTTATTTTCCCAGCGGGGCTATTTCGGGGGTAGATGCCTTAAAGGCGGCGAATATAGCAGGCGTGCAGAGAGTAATTTTAACTACACGCAAGCACCCTAAGGCATTTAATGGCGTAGAATATGTAGAGAGGCATTTCAAGCTCGCAGGGTTAAAAGAGGATAAGCTGTTATTTAGCGGCAGCGCTATTCAGGCAATCAAATATTTTCCGCAGAATGTTAATGTTGCCGCAGTCCTGGGTCTGGCCGGAATTGGCATGCGCAAAACGCAGGTGCGCATAATCGCCAGCCCCAAGGTGAGCAAGAATATTCACGAAATCGAGATTGAATCCAAAGCAGCTAAAATATTTACGCGTACCGAGAATATTTTGCATCCGCAGAATCCCAAGACTAGCTTCTTGGCGGTTTTGTCGGCAATTGCAACTTTAAAACAGATTTTGCAACCTGTAAAGATTGGAACATAATTGCCCCACGCCGATTGGCAGTGGGCACATAAAGAGAGGGGGTGAATACAAAGATGGCGGATAAAGTAGTGAAGTTAGGAGTTAAGAGGGAAAAAGGTTATCTCTATTATATTGACAAGCAGGGCGATGTCTCTTGCGCCAAAATGGCAAGAGGCAGCAAAAAAGGAGGTAACCCCAAGAAAGTAGCCAAATGCGGTATCAAAAGAAAGGTAGGCTACCTTTATTTCTTGGATAAGAAGGGCGATGTTTCTTGCGCTAAGATGAAAAGAGGCAGGAAGAAGAAAAAGAAGTAAGGCTATCCTGCTTTTGAAAAGTATAGCCCCTGTATATAAGAATTTATCTTTCTAAATTTACAGGGGCTTACTTTTTGTGCTATAATCTAGGTATTGCTCAAACTAGCTCACCGTATGACAAAGGCTTAATAATGAATAAATTATTCTTAGTGCTGCTGTCCTGTATTTGCCTGATTATTTATGCGGGCTATCTTAATAACGCCTTCGTTTTTGATGATAAGATTCTAGTTGAGAATAATCCCCTGGTTAAATCTGCGCGCCTTTTGCCCAATGTTTTTAAAAGCGGGATATATGATTATTGGGCCGGTGCAGCGCCTTATGACCGGATGTACCGGCCTCTGCAAATGCTCTCCTATTATATTGATTACAGTCTTTGGGGCCTTTCTCCTGCGGGATTCAGGTTTAGCAATATATTATTGCATCTGTTTAATGCCATACTGGTGTTTTATTTATTTAATCTGCTCTTTAGGCAAAAAGCACTTGCTTTTTCAGCAAGCCTTTTGTTCATGGTGCATCCGGTGCAGGTCTCTACGGTGGCTTATATTTCAGCAAGAGGGGATTTGTTGAGCGCATTCTTTATTCTCGCCTGCTGCATTTTATTCTTGAAATTCCTGCTTTCAGATAACTCAATATTTTATTTTTTAAGCATGCTTTCGGCCGGGCTTGCATTTCTGAGTCGCGAAAACGCTTTACTTATAACTATTTTCTTAATACCCGTAATTTATGCCTCAAATCGAGGCGGTCATAAACTTAGATATTTACGGGGTTTTCTTATTTTATCGGCAGCTTATTTAGCAATAAGATTGCTTATTTTTGGTGTATCTGGCCTGGCAACTCATACTGGCCATATCCAGGGGGTTCTTTCGTTAATTAATTTGCTGAATATAGCCTGGCGCTATGTTTTGTTATTATTATGGCCGGCTGATTTACGCATGTTTCACTCCACCGCATTTATTAATCCGACAGGAACTTTCATCTTATTTTTGTTTTTAGCTGGATTGGCGCTATTATTGACTGCGATATTTAAATGGCAGAAAATTAAGGCTATGCCTCAGGTAATCATCTTTGGCCTAGCTTGGTTTATATTTGCCATTATCCCGGTGTATTATTATTTTGACGCCTATCCTGCATTAGGTGTGGCGCTTATGGCGGAGAACTGGCTTTATTTACCTGCTATTGGGTTCTGTATAGTTACGGCGTATTTATGTTTATTGAACAAAAGAGGCAGATTGATTATTTACACCTGGGCGATAATTTTAGGAATGCTGGCGGTATCTAATCAGGTTTATTGGCGTAATGACGTTACCTTCTATAAAAGGGCATTACAATTTCTGCCAGAGGATAGCATTATCCAAAGAAATCTTGTAACTGCGTATATAGATGCAGGAGATTTACCGGGGGCGGCCAAGGCAATAGAGGTTCTGGAAAGATATTATATGGATACTCCGGTTGTTGATCTGGCCCGGGGGCAATATTATTTTGCCTGTGGCCAGGCAAAAGAGGCATTAAATTATTATCAGCGGATAATAAGCAAGAGTTTTTTTAGTAACTATTCCATAAGTTTATGTTATGCTAAGCTAGGTGATGCTAATAAGGCTATTGCATTCAGCCAGGCAAGTTTTAAACAAAATCCGTTTTTTCAGAAGAATCTCAGGCATTTGGCCAGCCTATATAGTGAAAGCGGGCAATTAGAGCTGGCGCATAAATATCTACTTTTAGCCAAACAGCTTGACCCAAAAAGCAGGTAAAATTTACTAAGATGAAAAGCGAGAATATAATTATCCGGGGCGCAAGGGAGCATAACTTAAAAAACATCAACCTGGACTTGCCGCGCAATAAGCTGATTGTTATAACCGGATTGTCTGGTTCGGGAAAATCCAGCCTTGCGTTTGATACGATTTATGCAGAAGGCCAGCGCAGGTTTATGGAGAGTCTTTCTAGTTATGCCCGGCAGTTCTTAGAGCAGTTGCAGAAACCGGATGTAGATTTTATCTCTGGCTTATCTCCTGCGATTGCCATTGAACAACGCTCTGCCGGGGGAAACCCCCGTTCAACTGTCGCAACGCAAACAGAGATTTATGATTACCTGAGGCTGTTATTTGCCAGAATAGGAAGAGTACATTGTTATAAATGCGGCCAGCTCATTCAAAGTCAGAGTGCGCAGGAGATAGTGGAATCAATTATGAGCACCCAGGCAAATAAGGATGTGCAGATTCTTGCCAGTTTGATCCAGGGAAAGAAGGGGGTACATAAGGATATCTTTTTGCAGATTCAGAAATCCGGGTTTGTGCGTGCCAGGGTTGACGGGAAGATCTATGCGCTACCTGCAGAGATAAAATTGGCTAAATATAAAGTACATAATATAGAAGTGATGGTTGACCGTCTAGTGGTGAAGCAGGATATCCTAAAGCGGCTTACCGATTCTGTGGAGACTGCCCTAAAGGTTGGTAAGGGCGCAGTGATCATTACTAAAACGGATGGCTCCAAGGAATTGATATTTAGCGAAAGATATGCCTGTCTTAATTGCGGGATAAGCTACGCCGAGATTAGTCCGCGAAATTTTTCTTTTAATTCTCCTTACGGAGCTTGTCCTGAATGCAATGGTTTAGGCACTAAGCTTGAATTTGATCCGGATTTGATTATTCCGGATAAGAACAAAAGTATTAATGCAGGTGCGCTTGAGCCGTGGAAGCGCGGAGGTAGAGGCTATATACTTTATTATCGCTGGTTAATACGGGAGCTGAGCCATTGTTTGAAATTCTCTCTGGATGAGCCTTTTAAGAGATTGCCCAGGCCTATACAAAAGGCAATTCTTTATGGCGCAGATGAGATAGTTGGCAATAAGCCATTTGAAGGGGTGATTCCTCATTTAGAAAGGCTTTTCCATCAGACAGACAGCGATTATTTAAAAGAGGAGATTAGTAAATTTATGTCTAGTTTAAGCTGTCCGGCCTGCAGAGGCGCCAGGCTTAAGCCGGAAAGTTTGTCCGTCAAGGTGAATCAAAAAAATATCTGGGAGATTAGCAGTTTGTCCATAAAAGAAGCAGTGGATTTCTTTTCCAGCTTGAGATTAACGGAAAAAGAGAGTCTGGTTAGTTATCAGGCTTTAAAAGAAATAAATCAAAAATTGAAGTTTTGCGTTGATGTCGGTCTGGACTATTTAACTTTAGACCGTAAAAGCTCAACCTTATCCGGCGGGGAAGCGCAGAGGATACGTTTGGCTACTCAGGTGGGTTCTGGTTTGGTAGGGGTTTTATATGTTTTGGATGAGCCCAGTATTGGTTTGCATCAGCGGGACAATGAAAAGCTTCTCTCTACGTTAAAGGCCTTGCGGGATTTAGGGAATACCCTGGTAGTCGTAGAGCATGATCAGTCTACCATTTTAAACGCGGATCATATTGTGGACTTAGGGCCTGGCGCAGGCAGGCATGGGGGAAGGATTATCTTTTCCGGGAATAAAGATGAGCTTTTGTTAAACAAGGATTCCTTAACCGCCAAGTATCTGCGCAAGGAGCTTGCGATTCAGCCTCCCGTAAATAGGCGTTCTTGGCGGGATAAAAAATATATCGAGATAAAAGGCGCTACCGAACATAATCTCAAAAACATTGATTTGCGTTTTCCGCTAGGCACGCTTATTTGCGTAACTGGCGTGTCTGGTTCGGGAAAATCTACCTTAATTACGGATATACTTTATCCTGCATTGGCCCAGAAGATATACCGTTCGAAGATCAAGCCCGGTGCATTTAAGGCTATTAGTGGGGCTCAAGAGATCGATCAGGTCGTTATAGTGGATCAGCAACCCATCGGCAGGACCCCGCGCTCGAATCCGGCAACTTATACCGGTGTATTTGCGCATATAAGAGATTTATTTGCCCAGCTTCCAGAAGCGCGCCAGCGAGGTTACAGGCCAGGCAGGTTTTCATTTAACGTTAAAGGCGGACGCTGCGAGTCATGCGCAGGCGATGGGATAAAAAAAATTGAGATGCATTTCTTGCCCGACGTATATGTAAAATGCGAATTATGCAAGGGGTTAAGGTTTAACAGCGCTACCTTAGAGGTAAGGTATAAAGGTAAATCCATTGCGGATGTTTTGGAGATGACGGTTGAGGAGGCCGGGGAGCTGTTTAGTAATGTTCCGAGGATAAAGAACACTCTCGGGTATTTAAATGATGTCGGGTTAGGTTATATTCAATTGTGTCAAAGCGCCACAACCCTTTCGGGAGGGGAGGCGCAGCGTATTAAGCTTTCCTCTGAATTATGTAAACGCTCAACCGGTAAAACCCTTTATCTTTTAGATGAGCCAACCACGGGTTTGCATTTTGCCGACGTAGCAAAATTGATATCGGTGTTGCAGAAGCTGGTTGACCGCGGCAATACGGTTGTAGTAGTTGAGCATAATTTAGAGGTAATTAAATGCGTAGATTATATCATTGATTTAGGTCCGGAGGGAGGGGATAAGGGGGGAGAGCTTGTTGCCTACTGTAGCCCGGAAGAGCTGATTAAAATAAACAAATCTTTTACCGCCAAGTTTCTTAAGGAAATTCTAAGATGAGTATGGGAATAAAGATAGCGAGCGTGCTAGTTTTAACCTTATGTTTAACCTCTTTGGGTTTTGCCCAGGGAAGTTTTGAGCCAGAGGGCCGTGGTTCGGACTCCGATAGCCGAAGCCATACGCCAAAAGGCGACGGTTTGGACTCCGATGACCAAAGCCGAAAGGAAATAGAGCTGCTTTTTATGGCTAAAAAAGCTTACGAGGATGGTTTTTATGAGGTTGCCTTGGGGATGCTGGAGAGGTTTCAAAAAGATTTTCCGGATTCTCTTAAGGTAAGCGAGGCGCGCCTTTTAGCAGGGCAAAGCTATTTCCATCAAGGGCGTTATCTAGAGGCATTAAATACGCTTGAGGCCTTGTTGAATGATCGCAAAGCAGATAACCTTAAAGATGCCATTTATTTCTGGCTGGCGGAGTTGCATTTTAAGGGCAATAACTTTGAAAAGGCAGTTGTCTTTTATCAAAAGTTAATTAGTGATTTTCCGCAGTCATCTTATGTTCCGGCAGCATATTATTCATTAGGGTGGTCGTTTTCGCAGATGGGTAAATATAGCCAGGCTTTAGAGAGCTTAAAAAGGCTGCTGGAGAGGTTCCCCAGTGAGCCGCAAAGCAAGGATGCTGCCTTTAAATTAATCGAATGCCTGTATAACCTTAAAGAATATACTGAATTAAAAAATAAGATTCAATCCGTGCTCAAGCTTTATGCCAATGATGCATTACGCCTGCCGTATCTATATTTTTATCTGGCGGAGTCAGAATATTATCTGGATAATTTTGATGAGGCAGCTAAGAATTACCTTAAATCCGCGCAAAGCTTTAAAGATGAAAAGGCGCAAGGTTTGGCAAAATTAGGGCTGGGTTGGTCTTATCTTAAACTCAAGAGATATGCTGAAACCGAAGAGATTTTTAATGATGTCAAGAAAAGCCGCCTGGATAAGAAAAGCCTGGATATACTTATATTGGGCCAGGCAGTATTAATGTTTCAAACCAACCGGGCTTATGAGGCAAAAAAGCTTTATCAACAGCTTCTTGATATTAGCAATGACCCTTTGATACGCCTGCAGGCTTATATAGGCAAAGCTGACGCGTTTTACAACCTGGCAGAGTATGACCAGGCAGTCAAGGTGTACGAAGAAGGGTTTAGGGATATGTCTGCCAAGGATAAGCAGGTAAGCGGGGCAGATGAGCTGATGGATAAGTTGAGATATAGTTTGGCCATGGCTTATATAAAACAAGGGTCTCTTAAATCCGGGGTAGCTTTATTTGAGGATATTATTAGTAAAGGCGTGGATCCCTCTGTAAAGGTGGGCTCGCTTTGCCAAATAGGTGATGCTTATCAGGATGCAGGAGAATATCTTAAAGCAGAAGATGCTTATGCTAAGATATTAAGACAATTTCCTAGTTCTCCCTTTGCGGATTATGCGTTATATCAAACCGGACTTGCGCAACTAAAAAGATCGGATTATACCTTAGCAACCGCTTCTTTCAAGCTCCTGCTGAATGATTACCCACAGTCAAAGTTTATCGCGGATACAACCTATTCATTGGGGGCTGCCTATTTCTATAAACAGGACTATAATTTAAGCCTTGAAGTCTTAACTAAGTTTAAAAACGAATTCAAGTCTAGCCGTATCTCTGGCCAAGCCATATTTATGTTAGGGTTAACTTTACTTAATTCGGGTAAAATCGATGATGCGCTTGGCACTTTTAAGGATATACTCAGGCAGTACCCCCAGGATATTGAATTAACGCAAAAGGCAGAATATGAAATTGCCGATTGCTATTATAAGCTGGGCCAGGAAAAAGAAGCGCTCAGGCGTTTTAAGCTCCTGCGTGTTAAGTATCCTGATTCAAAGCTTACCCCGGAGATTATGTGGTGGCTGGGGCAATATTATTACCGTTTGAATGATTTGAGCCTGGCGCGCAGGTATTTTAGCTCTTTAGCAAAAGATTTCCCGCAGAGCAGCTTAACTGATGATGCGTTATATGCTTTAAGTTTAATTTCTAGGGATGAGAATGAACTTGGAGAGGCAGTTAATAATCTCAATGCGGTAATTAAATCTGCTGAAGGTGAACTGAAGCGCGAGGCTACCACTGCCTTAGCGGATATTTATTTCCAGCAGGGGAGAACCGAGGATGCCTTAAGCGAATACAGGCAGATACTTAACTCTAACCCTGATTTAGGAGTTTTACTTTTTCCCAGGATAGCCAAATGCTATTATAAAATGCTTGACTATGAACAAGCAAAGCTATTTTATCGGAAAGCGTTAGAGCTGGCGGACAATAAAGAGGTTGGCGATATTCAGTTTAGCCTGGCTGAAGTGTACGAAGCCAATGATGAATTAGATGCAGCGATTGCTGCCTATCTTAAACTGGCCAAGGACAATAGCGATAATCGGCAGTTATTGATTCGCGCACTTTTGCGTGTTGCAAGGATCTATGAGGATAAGGATGATTTTAAAAGCGCATCAGGTATATACGAGAGGGTTGTACAGAATAAATGCGAGGAGTCAAAATTTGCCCAGGAGCGCATTGACTGGATTAAGCTGAATATCAAATAAAGTAGTTGACTTATCTCTGTTTATTTATAAAATAAATCATAACCTACCAGCCGGTAGAGATAAGGAAGGAGAATAAATGATAATTGAAATTGGGATTGTGGCGGGAGAGATTTGGCATTACCTGGATCAGCACGGAGAGGTCAGCTTTTCCAGTCTGGTGAAGGGGCTTGAGCGCAGTCCAGACAATGTATTAATGAGTTTAGGCTGGCTTGCTCGCGAAGGCCATGTAATTTTAGTGAAAATCGATAATGATTATCAGATTTCCTTAAGGAAAGATGTTTAATAGCAATAAAAAAGGGGTGCTTCTTTTTATTGTTTTAGGGACCATAATTGTGGTCGCTGCCTTAAGCACGGTGATACTAAGAATTATACTCAGCCAATCGCGCCTGACTCACCATCAGGTAAGCCGGATTCAAAGCCAATACGCCGCAAAAGCAGGACTTAACTATGCATTGGACAAATTGCGTAGAAATGATGATGCTAACTGGCCTGCTACAGGGGAATACGTAAGGATTATGCGTAGAAGCGGGGCAAGCGTTCCGGATTTTAATGAACCTAACCTTCCTGGGTCTATTGACAGGGTGGAGATTACGGTTTACGCGCCAGGTTCAGGTATATCTGGTACGCGTAAAATAAGCGCTAAGGCCATATATACCTATACTCCTTAACCTACCCACTCTTTTAACCCCATCTTATTCCGGTGTGCAAAGCCATTATAACCTGAACAACGTATTTTTGTGTTCCAAGGGAAGGTCAATGGCAGCTGTAAGCTCTCAAATTTAAGTTAACCCATTATAGCCTTAGGGCGACTCTTTGATTTCATCCTCGGAGAACCTATAATCTAAGTAAGTTCAAGTAAGTATACATAAAAAAACACTTGACAAAATATGTCTATTATGTTCTAATTAAGTCCGCAGTAATTTATAGCTAAAGGAAGTAAATTTATGTCAAGGCTGATAGATATTGATGAATTAGCAGAGTACTTAAAGTTAAAGAAGCAGACCATCTATAATTGGCTTAACCAGGGTAAGATTTCCGGTATGAAGGTGGGAGGGGTCTGGAGATTTGACCGCCGCGATATTGATACCTGGCTAAGAAGTAAGAAGCGCACCTCCCCTTCCAGGGGAACTTCAGGAGAACAGCCATGAACTTTTTAGGGGTATATTTTGGGACTAATTCTATTGGCTTGGCAGAGACAAAGAATAAGAAGTTGGTCAATAGCGTAATCATTCCTCAGGCAAGCATGTTTTCCGGTGATTTTGAGGAAAAGGTTCCTACTGAGGTAAAGATAATCGCTATGATCAAGGACGCCTTGCGTACTAATCATATAGAAGCTGACCAGGGCTCTGTGTGCATCTCTGGCCAGGATCTTATAATCCGCACCTTTGAAATTCCCCGGCTGCCGAGCAATGAGCTGCAAAGTGCGATTAATTTTGAAGCCAAGAAGTACATTCCTTTTAAGCTGGAGGATTTAGTTTATAACTTCCAGGTTGAGACCGATAATAAAAATAAGCTAAACACCATATTATTTATAGGTATAAAGAAAGAAATACTGGAGAAATATATCTCTATAGCCCAGCAGCTGAATATTAAGATTAATGCAATTGAGTATTCGGCTTTCAGCCTCTTACGTTTTCTAAAATTGTGCGGAGCAAAAGACAACGGGATTACTGCCAGCCTTTGCTTTGATTTAAATAATGACGATGAGATAAATTTTATGGTTTCTGAAAACGGCTTTCCGTTTTTCAGCCGGAATATCATACTTAGCACAGGCTTGAGCGATTTAGATGCCTCTGCCGCTAATGACCAAATGAAAAAGTATGATAAGCTAAAGAATGAAATACGTGTTTCCCAGGATTATTACCGTCGTAAATTTCCTGATAAAGGGATTAAGAATATTTTTGTACTTGCTGGCCAGGATATGCGTGAGGATCTGCGCAACTTCTTTGCGGGTTCCGGGATTTCTGTAAAATTCATTGATACCAGCAAGGCCTTGGGCAAGGGGCCGACCTATTCTTCAGTTCTAGCCAAAAGTTTTGGAGCGGTACTTGTTAAAGACCTGCCCTTAAAGGTAAGAATCAACCTTTTTACCACGCGCCTAAAAGCAGATAGCATTAAAGGCAGAGAGAGCATTCTTTCCTTTATGGAAGGAGTAAGGGTTGATTTAAAGATTATCCTTCTTGGCGCTTTAATTTGCGCCGCTACTTTTGGTTATGGTATTTACAGGATGCAGCCGGTCCGCGAGGAATTAAACTCTATAAGAGTTAATCGGCCAAATGTTGCTTCTGTTTCAGCAGGAGAGGATTATGCAGTTTTAGCTGCCAGAGACAGCAATCTTAAAAAGAGGCTGAATAATTTAGACGGCTTGATTAAAAATCAGCTCTATGCTACTTATTTCCTGGATATTATACCACGCGCCTTGCCGGAGGGTGTTTGGCTTACCAGGTTTACCTCTGCGCGTAAGGATGACGGCCGGCCTGAGGTTATTCTTGAAGGGGATGCTTACCTGGGAGATAGCGATAAGGAGTTTGAGGCAGTAAACACATTTTTATCCAATCTTAAAGGGAATCAGTTCTTTTCCAACAACTTTAAAGAGATAACTATTAGCTTTGTTGATCGCAAGGCAGTTGGGGATAAGAGCGTGGCGACTTTCAGCATTGCTTGTAGAAATTTCCCGGAGAAGAATTAAAATGATAAACTTGGACTTTTTCAACAAAAATAAAAGTAAGATTATAAATACGGGAGTTATATTATTAGCAATAGTGGTGGCGCTTTATCTGTATAGCTGGCAAAGCCAGCAGCTTATTTCTTTAGAGGAAAAGAAGAATGAGGAGATTAAAAAAAGCGAGGTAATTGAAAGTTTGAATCGGGTAGAGCAAAGGATCAGCAGCTATAAGAGAAGTTTCAGTCGCAAAGACCTGGGGTCAGTTATGGGCGCAATGACAGAGATTGCTAAGGATACCGGGGTTAAAGTAATCTCTGTTAAGCCTGGAGCTGAAAAGCAGTTTACGGAGTATATAAAGAATTCATTCCTGATTATAGTAAGAGTTGCAGATTATCATGCCTTGGGACAATTCATCAGCAAGGTTGAAAATTATCAAGATCTGTTTCTGGTAGAAGATATTAATATTACTACGGTTAGCAGCAGTCAATCTAACAAACAAGCAGGCAGGGATCTGGATGTCAGTTTGAAGATAAGCACAATAACTTGTCTATAAGATGAAAAAGGTAGATAAATTACAAAGCGTAATCTTAATCTTGGTTTTAATGGCGAATTTTACGTATATAGTTTTTGCGCAGGACGATAACCAGGGTGTAATCTTGCGTCCTGTAATTGAATATACCTCTGGAGATTTGCGCGATCCATTCAGCGACCTATTTCAGTTGAATGCGGAAAAAGAAAGAAAGGAAAAGATAGAGCAGGATGTTTTGACGCCAGAAGAGGTTGTTGAGCCGCAAAAGCCATTGCCAAGCTTGGATAAACTCAAGGTGCAAGGTGTAATCTGGGGCGGCAGGTTCCCACAGGTAATCATAAATAATAAGATATTAGGTATTGGGGATTCAATAGAGGAAATAGAAATTGTAGGCATAGAGAAAAAAGGGATTACTTTAAGTTTTGCCGGAAGGACGGTTATTTTACCTACTCCCGGTAATGCCCCGGTTTCAAAAAAAGGGGATAAGGAGGAAGAATGAAAAAGACTTTTTTGATTTCCGTTTTTATTTGCTCAATGATTTGTGTCTTCTTTATTCCACATCTGAATGCGCAGGCGCTAGAGCCCCCTGCGGGTTCTGAGCCAATAATTTCTATGGATTTTCAGGATGTGAGTATTAAGGATGTGCTGAAGATGCTTTCTATGCAGTCGGGGATGAATTTCATCGCCTCGGAAGCAGTTGCTGACAGAAAGATAACGCTTTATTTGGATAAAGTGCCTTTGAGCCAGGCTATGGATAAGATCTTTAGCGCAAACAACCTTTCTTACGAACTAGACAGTAAGGCCAATATTTTTGTGGTTAAAGACTGGGGTAAGATGGAGGTTGAAACAATTACCAAGGTATTTTATTTAAAGCATGCCACAGTTTCATCATCTTCCTTAATGTCAGAGGCTTCCACTAATACCGATTCTAATACTACTACCTCTACTTCCACAAGCGCTAAATGGAAGTCAGAGAGCGAGTCAGGCATCACCTCTTCTGTAAAAAAATTGCTTTCTCCTAATGGCTCATTGGTTGAGGATTTTCGTACCAATAGCCTGATTGTTACGGACACTCCCGCACGCATAAAGGTAATTACTCAGGTAATTGCTTCTCTCGATATTGAAATACCCCAAATTATGCTAGAGGTCGAGATGCTCGATGTGAGCAAAAATTCAATTGATAAGCTGGGTGTCAAGTTTGGCCAGACGCCTTTTACGGCAATTATTTTTGGCGCTTCCGCAAGCATGGGTTTTCCCTATGGTAGCTGGGGCAAGATCCTTAATGCGGCTAAGGGGAGCATGAATATTAATCCAGGTTCTATTGATAGCGAAGGCAATGCTACAGGCAGCCCTTACACCGCGCAAATGGATTTCTTAAAAACGCAATCCGATACTAAGGTTTTAGCCAGGCCCAGGATTATGACTTTAAATAATGAGACTGCAGAGATTAAGATTACTACGGATGAGGCAGTCGGCGAGATTACTGATACTCAAGGGCAGGGTACAGCTTCTTCAACTACTACCAGCGCTGAAAGAGTTGAGACGGGCGTCTCACTTAGGGTAACTCCGCAAATAAATTCAGACAACGGAGAGATTACCATGTATGTTTATCCTAAAGTAAAGGATGCTACTACCAGTACTTTTAATACTGCATATAAGGATCCTGAGGAGCGCTCTACCAAGTCTATAGTGAGGATAAAGGATGGCGAGACGGTGGTTATCGGAGGCTTGATTCGCCATGACAGGTCTGAAACTTTGACTAAGCTGCCTGTCTTAGGAGATATTCCCGTTATCGGCGCTATGTTTAGACATAGAAATAAAGATAAAGACAAGGAAAGAGAGCTGCTGGTGTTTATTACGCCCCACATTATTAATAGTGGACAGGTAAAGATGGAGCAAATGCAAAGATTCAGCCTGCCTATTCGCGAGCAGAGTGCTGTTACTCACGTTAACCGTGATTATTTGATTAACTCTAGCTTGAACAACTTCGATAAAAAGCGATAAGAATGCAGAAAGATAAATATCTAAGACTGGGCGAACTCCTCATAAGGGAAGGCTTGATTACACCTAGCCAGTTGGAGAAGGCTATTAGTGTACAAAGGCAGGAGTCTGGCCGTTTTGGCGAGATATTAATAAAACTGGATATGGTAAAAGAGGATCAGATTGTGGCTGTTTTGGGGAAACAGCTGAATGTCCCATTTTTTACTCTTGGCACAGGTATGCTTAAGCCGGTTGCAGAGCAGGGCCTGGAGCATTTGATTATGCAGGAGTTTGCCTTTAAAAACTGCGTATTGCCTTTATCGCGTACGCTGCGTTCGCTTACGGTAGCGATGTTTGACCCGCTGGACTTTATCCTCATAGATAATTTAAAGAAACTTACGGGTTGCGAAATTAATCCGGTTATCGCTACGCGTTCGGATATTAAGAAGGCAATCGAAGATTTTTATGGCAAGTCTGCAATGTTGCGTGATGCGGTTGAATCTAGTTATAATATTGATACCGCAGCGCAAGAGGCGGGTGATGATTTAGGGCAAGAGTTAAGCCTGGATAAGTTAATTGCGCGTGCCGAAGAAGCCCCTGTAGTTAAAATAGTGGATTTGATTATCCGCCAGGCAATTGAAGAGGGTGCCTCGGATATACACATAGAACCATTTAAGGACAAAACTTCTCTGAGATACCGCATTGATGGAAGGCTTTGCGAAATACCTCCTCCGGCAAAGCACCTGCACCTTCCGATTGTTTCGCGTGTAAAGATCCTGGCAAAAATGGATATTGCGGAGAAGCGTCTTCCGCAGGACGGGGCAATTTTAGTACGTATTAATGACCGCCCTATCGATATCCGAGTTTCGGTCATCCCCACTATTTATGGCGAAAAAGCAGTAATGAGGATATTGGATCGCGGGAGCAAGGTCTTGGATTTAAATTCTGCCGGTTTTGATACTAAGCAGCTGGAGCAGGTGCGTAAGGCAATTAACCAGCCATATGGGTTGGTTTTTGTTACCGGCCCTACGGGTAGCGGGAAATCCACCACTCTCTATGCGATTTTAAATGAAATCAAGAATACCTCGAAAAATATCGTTACAGTTGAGGATCCCGTAGAGTATAAAATGGATGGCATTAACCAGGTTCAGATTAAGCCTGAGGTTGGGCTTACGTTTGCTGCTGCCTTGCGTAGTTTCCTGCGTCAGGATCCGGATATCATGATGGTAGGAGAAGTTAGAGATCTGGAGACTGCTCAGATTTGTATTCGTTCAGCGCTCACCGGGCATTTAGTTTTGACTACATTGCACACCAATGATGCTCCTTCGGCAGCCAGCCGCCTTATGGACATTGGGGTTGAGCCATATATGCTGGCACCTTCTTTATTATTAGTTATTGCCCAGAGATTAATCAGAAAATTATGTTTAGAGTGCAAGGAGGCTTATGAGCCCACCGCCGAACAATTAAAAGGGGCAAATATAAAAGGAGAGTTAATCTACCGACATAAAGGGTGCGCTAAATGTAACAATACGGGTTACAGAGGCAGGACCAATATTTGCGAGGTTATGCCTTGTACTATAGAAATTCAGGATTTAATTAATCAAAGAGCTCCCTATCAAAAGATACGCGAGGTAGCCAGGGCTGCCGGCATGCAGACACTTTATGAATCAGGGATCAAGAAGGTCGAAAGCGGGATTACCTCACTGGAGGAGGTTTTCTCAGTTACCTTGGGAGTAGAGTAATGTTAAAGTTTTATTATATAGCCAGGAATAATCTAGGGGCAAAAGAAACCGGGGTAGAGGAGGGATTGAATCAAGAGGAGGTTGTAAGCAAGATTCAGGCCCGGGGGTTAATTGTAATTAGTGTTATTCCCGAAAACACTGAAGCCTTCAGCAGCGGCTTAGCAAAAACAAAAGCCAAGGTTAAGTTTAAGCTCAAGCGTGACCGGATTACCGGAGCTGATCTTACCCTTTTCTGCCGCCAGCTATCAACTTTACTTGGGGCAAGGGTTACTATACTTAAAAGCCTTGATATAATTTCTAAGCAGGTAGTAAGTAAGAAGCTTTACGCTGTGGTTGTAGATTTGCAGAAGAATATGGAGGCGGGATTAAGTTTCCATGAAGCAATGGTTAAACACCCGAAGGTTTTTTCGGATCTTTGGGTAAACCTCGTAGAAAGTGGGGAGGCAAGCGGAAACTTGGCGATAGTTTTAAGCCGCCTGGCGACATACCTGGAAAGAGATGCGGAGTTTAGGGGTAAGATTATCTCAGCTTTAATTTACCCGGCGATTCTTTTGTCTGCGGGCTTAGGCGCGCTATTTTTAATGGCGGTAAAGATAGTGCCTACATTCGCGGAGATATTCAAAGGTTTTAATATTACCTTGCCCTTACTTACGCAGATACTTTTAAAAGTAAGTGATTTCTTGAGATTTAACATGATTGCGATATTTTTAGTTATCGGGGTTTTGATTTTTGTTTTCAAAAACTACATTAGGACCAAAACAGGCAGGAGGAATTTTGAAAACTTTAAATTTAAATTGCCTATATTCGGTGAGTTTTTTATGGCTTTAAATGTGGAAAGATTTTCTTCCGAAATGTCTACGCTTTTAGAATCAGGGGTGCCCATTCTTTATTCTTTAGAAATATCAGAACGTAGTGTGGGAAATTTAGTAATGGCGGATATTATCCGCAAGATTAAAGATGATGTGCGCGAGGGGAAATCCCTGCGTGAACCTTTAGAGAAAAGCGCGTTTTTTGACCACATGTTTATTCAGATGGTCAGCATAGGTGAAGAGATCGGGGAACTGCCTCAAATGTTTAAGAAGATCAATAACTTTTACCAGGATTATTGCGGGGTATTCCTTGCGCGTTTTGTTTCTATGTTCGAGCCTTTTGTTCTGGTTTTTATCGGAGGGGTCATAGGCATTATGATTACAGGTATATTTTTACCGATTTTCGAAATCTCAAAAATCGGAGGATAATTATTGACAATTTTAGAAAACAGTCTATAATATAACAAAAGGAGGGTAAGATGAGAAGAGGTTTTACGCTTATTGAATTAATCGTTGTTATCATTATCGTCGGTATCCTGGCGTCTGTAGGTATGACCCAATATACCAAGGTAGTGGAAAAAGGGCGCGCTGCCGAAGCAA